>BNJS01002318.1_pt1 | contig 137693 bp, 141 predicted proteins | sample 8540461 | NCBI WGS metagenome assembly BNJS01 (sample SAMD00202454, study PRJDB9452) | human saliva metagenome | isolation source: human saliva | place: Japan
GGTATGGAAATTGTGAATATGTATTGTATTTGTGCGGGCTTTGGGGGTGGCTTGCGAGGACAATTAGGGATAACTAGAAAATGAAAGATGATAGGAAGTTGTCTTCTCCATAACGCGCTACACTATAACAGTCTAATGACCGATTGGGGTTTTCGGACAACACCTTTATCCCTTGCGGATTACATCATGAGCACTGCATCTGGATCTTCTTTAGGATGAATTTTCAATATTGTACTATGAGCATCTCCCAAAGAATGAAATAGAGGTGTTACATCCCTTTCAGGAGTACATTTGACCATTAAGCCGAATGAAATGCAGCAAAGCAGATTACTCTCCTTCTCTTAACCATTGATCGATAAGTTTGCGAGCTAAACTAATCTTGCCAGGTAATTCTGGCAAGTTGTTCCTGCGAAACCACCCTCCTCTTTCTATTTCCTCTTCTTGTAATTGGAGTGTTCCGCCTGCATATTCAGCCCGAAAGCCAATCATTTGTACAAAGGGAAAGGGCCATGACTGCGAAGCAACATATCGAATATTCTTGATACTAATACCAGTCTCTTCCAAAACTTCGCGTTTAACAGTGTCTTCCAAAGTCTCGCTTGACTCCACATAGCCTGCAACAAGGCTATGAAAGCTGCCGGGAAAAGTATGGGTGCGAATCATCAACACTTCATCGTGTTCCTTTACTCCATCTTCTGAAGGTTTTTCTACTAAAACAATGATAGCTGGGCTTGGGGAGGGCCAGTATTCTCTGCCACAATTAGGACATTGTTTGGAGATATCTGTTAGTTGCTTGAGCTTATGAGCACATTTTCCGCAAAACTGATGTTCCTCATCCCAGTGGAGCAACTCCTTAAGTTTGCATACTACTTTATATTCATTGGCAGACAGGAGCTCGAAAGCTTGACGCAAATGTACTAATTTCCAATTCTTGGGTAAATATTCGGGTGCAAGCTGCACACCAAGAAAACATGGTCCACTACATTTTCCATTCTACGCACATTCTCTTGAGATGAGAGAGAGGCAAGTAGCTCGCTATCTTCAGGAAGTTCTCCTTGGTCTGTGAACCAAAGCAGATCTTTTGAAAAGACAATCCAATATACTTGTGACATAAGAAACAAGCCGCATTACTCCCATCAAGAAGTAATGCGGCAAATATTTGAGAGTTTTTCTAAATCAATAGATTAGAGACCAAGACTTTTGCGTACAGCATCAACTTTCTTCATAGCTTCTGCACGTACTGCCTTGTAGCACTTAGGACATTCCATGTCACCGCGTACTTCGATGTAGAACTTAATCTTAGGTTCTGTGCCAGAAGGACGAACACTCACTTTAGTGCCGTCAGCAGTAAACCATTGAAGAACGTTGCTGGTTTCTGGGAAATCAAGTGCAGTGGCATTACCTTGAGCATCAAAAGCTTTAAGCACTTTGTAGTCCTTGGTAACAACGACTGGAGAACCGGCTAATTCCTTAGGAGGATTAGTGCGGAAAGACTCCATCATAGCTTTGATTTCATCTGCTCCACTCTTGCCAGGCTTCACCACATTGATGGTATGGTTAAGAGCAAAGCCATATTCCACGTAGATGTCCATGAGCACGTCGAAGAGGGTCTTACCTTGGTCTTTTGCCCAAGCGCAGATTTCTGCCAAAAGGCAGCAAGCTGAAACAGCATCCTTGTCACGAACGATATCTTGTCCCATGAAACCGTAGCTTTCTTCACCGCCACCAATATATGTTTCCTTACCTTCGAGAAGACGAATCACACGTGCAATCCACTTAAATCCAGTGTATTCATCATACATCTTCACGTTGTTCTTGTCGGCAATCGCTTTGATGAGCTCGGTAGTCACAATAGTCTTCACCACATATTCGTCACCCTTCATTTTGCCCATGGCAATACGGTTCTTAATGATGTAGTAAAGGAAAATCATGCAGGTTTGGTTACCATCGACAAGTACCCATTCTCCTTCATTGTTCTTGCAAGCCATACCCACGCGGTCCGCATCGGGGTCAGAAGCCATCACAATGTCGGCATCAATTTTCTTTGCAAGATTGAGTGCCAAAGTAAGCGCTTCGCCGTTTTCGGGATTGGGGGATACAACCGTGGGGAAGTTTCCATCTTTCACCATTTGTTCGGCTACGGTGTTCACATTTTCAAACCCCCAACTCTTGAGAGCAGCAGGAATCAAAGTGCGACCAGCACCATGAAGAGGCGTATAAACGATGCTCAAATCCTTTTGACGCTGAATAACTTCAGGATCAATGCTCAAATCTTTTACTCCCTTGAGATAAGCCTCATCAACATCAGCACCAATAGTTTGGATGAGTGCAGGATTTCCTTCGAACTTAACATCCTCTACACGCACTTTGTTCACCTCATCGATAATACCTTTATCGTGGGGAGCAAGCACCTGTGCACCGTCTTCCCAATAAGCCTTATATCCATTATATTCTTTAGGATTGTGTGATGCTGTAAGGTTGACACCAGATTGGCAACCGAGATATCGGATGGCAAAGGATACTTCAGGAGTTGGGCGAAGATCTTCAAAGAGATAAACCTTGATACCATTAGCAGAAAAGACATTTGCCACAGTTTGTGCAAAGAAGCGACCATTGTTGCGGCAGTCGTGACCAACAACTACAGAAATCTCTTTACGATCAGCAAAGTTCTTCAAAAGATAGTTTGCCAAACCTTGAGTAGCAGCGCCAACTACATAAACATTCATACGATTTGTGCCTGCACCCATGATACCGCGCAAACCTCCTGTACCAAACTCGAGGGTGCGATAAAAAGAGTCGATGAGAGGAGTCTTGTCTTCTGCTTCAAGCATAGCCTTAACTTCTTGCTTTGTAGCCTCATCATAGATGGGTGAGTCAAGCCATTGTTGTGCAACTTGCGCACATTGGGCAATCAGTTCTTGATTTTCCATAAGAAATATCTGTGATTTGTAGTTTGTCGTTATAAAGGATAGTTACAGCAAAGTTACACAATTTCTGGCGATAGGGCAAAGTCCCATAAGAATTTCTTGTCACAAAAGTCGTTATCACGGAAGTTTGGTTATGTCAATAGGGTGAAAATCTAGTGGAATATCATCCGCTATGCCTTCATTTAATGGATTTTGCCAGATATATCGAATGCCCAAGACCATATCCCACCACATGTTCACTCGCCCAACACCTTTGGGCAAACGAAAAGCAGCCAATGTTATTCGCAACAAAGCTCCAACCAGCCCATGAAACATATAAAGCACTGCCCCTTTAGCATGACGCACTTTCCTATTCGTACAAAATTGACTTCCAGTTGTGGGAGTAGAAGGTATCCAACAAAGTAGTTGTGGGAAATAACGCACATTTGCTCCTAGACGATGGGCTTGATAGAGAAACTTCCTCCTCTCCACATCCTAGGTAGGGAGCCCCAAGACCAAACCTCACATCGAACGTAGGCAGAGTTGCGTCTGTTCGCAAGAGGATCTCATAGCTTACAAAATAGTTCCCTTTAGGCTGATAAGCGTAATCAAACGCTTTATCAGAATAAGATCGAATGGGGTGTCCATCTTCATTGTACACTTGCAGACAAAAGATGTCAATCGTTGGATGGGCATCGGCAAGTGAAATAGCCGCCTTTAGAGTTTCAAAAGAATAGCGCACATCATCATCAGCAATTACAGCCAATTCTGTTGTACAATGTTTAAAGGCATGGTTACGATTAGCCGAAAGTCCAGCTCCAAAGTACGGATATATAAATACGTCCTTTCGCTCATAAAGCACAGAAGGTATCTGCGATAAAAACAAATCGTCCGTATATTGCATGGAAATAACATAGCATACTTCCTCACACGGAGGAAGTAGCATGTCGGGGACTGCAGTAATTCGATCGTTAATCGTGCAGATAAGTATGGACAGTTTGAACTGACTCATTGCTATATAGGCTTCTTCATGAAAGACACAGGCATTTTTCTTAATAAAGAAGAGAATCCACGTCTATTTAATTGATTTTATAGCTAAGAGCTGGATGGGATTCTATGTAATTAATAAGTTCGTGTGTGACGTTGATGCGCGACTCACGGCTACTCAATGTTACATATTGATTGGTTTCAGGGTCAACAATGTGGAAGTTCAGCGCACTGTCCCCTTCACTACTCCTTACGAGGTTGGAAAGCTCAGCAACTAGTGGAGCGTCTATCGCATGAAGATTGGCATTAATAGTGATGCTTTGCACTTTTCTGTCTTTGACATCAGCCAACCAATCAACTTTCATGAGTTGCAAGTCGGGGTCTCCGTCTCCCCATCGGCGAGGAGCAATGCGTGCTGTGATGAACACTGAGTTGCCAACGGAGAAGTACCCCTTAAATTGAGCCCACGCATCACCAAAGATAGGAAATTCACCAGCTCCACTGAAATCTTCGATACGGATTTTACCGTAAGCACTACCGCGCTTTGAGATAAACTCATTAGCTTGTGTCACGATTCCTCCCATAGTTATCTCTTGATTGAGATATTGATTCAAATCATCAATGGTAGCCATTTGAAGTGTGCAAAGATTCTTGAGTACAATGGTGTACTCATCTAAGGGGTGTCCACTGATATATAAGCCAAGTAGCTCACCTTCTTTGTTTAGTCGCTCTAAATCGCTCCATTTATCATAAAGCGCAGGGGATTTTGGTTTGCTTATCTCCACAGCATCGCTTCCACCAAAGAGACTATTGTGAATCTCTTCTTGCTCTTGTTGGAAGCGTTGACCATAGCTGATGAGCGTTTCAATGAAGGTATAACCTGAATCATTCTTTGCAAAGAATTGTTCTCGAGTAAAGTTTTCAAAACTATCAAAAAGCTCCTGCCAAGACTAGGCACTCCACGTTTTTTTGCGATTGCAAGCATTGAGATTCACTCTCTCAAAGAAATCGTATAGGTCTTTGAAGACTCCATTCTTTTCTCTCTTCGATAATACTTTTGCACAGCGTTATCTCCCAGTGCCTTTGATACCAGCAAGTCCGAAACGCACATCTCCAGTGTGACTAACAGAGAATTTCCTAAAGCTCTCGTTGACATCAGGTCCCTTGCAGACGATACCCATTGCCTTAGTCTCTGCCAAAAACTTGGAAAGATCGGCAATATTACCCAGAGCACGACTCATGACTGCTGCCATATACTGAGCGGGGAAGTTTGCCTTAAGGTAAGCCGTTTGATAAGCTACCCAAGAATAGCAGGTCGCGTGGCTCTTATTGAAGGCATAAGATGCAAAAGCGGTCCAGTCTTTCCAAATTTTCTCTAGGGTTTCAGAGGAATATCCATGCTTTTCACCGCCAGAAACAAACTTGGGATACATGTGATTCAGCTTGTCAATCAGCTTTTTACCCATTGCCTTACGCAAGTTATCACTCTCACCTCGTGTGAAGTCAGCAATTTCACGCGACAAAAGCATCACCTGTTCTTGGTATACCGTGATGCCATACGTGTCCTTGAGGTATTTCTCCATACAAGGGAGGTCATAGGTAATGGGTTCAATCCCGTGCTTACGTTTGATAAACTGAGGGATATACTCCATAGGACCAGGACGATACAAAGCATTCATTGCAATCAGGTCCTCAAAGGTAGAGGGGTGAAGTTCGCGGAGATACTTCTGCATACCAGGAGATTCGAACTGGAAGGTTCCGATAGTCCGACCATCACAATAAAGATCGTAAGTGGCAGGGTCCTCAATAGACACCATGTCTATATCAACTTCAATACCTAGAGACAGCTTGATATTTTCGAGAGCTTCACGGAGGATGGAAAGCGTCTTAAGACCAAGGAAATCCATCTTGATGAGACCGGTTTCTTCAATCACGCTACCCTCGTACTGAGTGCAGCGAAGTTTTTCTCCAGACTCTTTATCCGTCGCGGTAGAAACAGGCACCCAATCGGTGATGTCATCGCGGCAAATGATAATGCCACATGCGTGAACTCCCGTGTTGCGTACATTTCCTTCCAGCATCTTTGCGTAGCGGATGGTATTACGCATCAAAGGATCTGATGACGCCTCTGCTTCGCGAAGCTCCGGGATTGCGGCTATTGCATTAAGAAGGTTCATCTTTGGCACCTTACCATTCTCATCTGATGGTAACTTGTCTGGGATGAGTTTACACAAACGGTTAGATTCGCTCAGGGGAAGCTGCAGCACACGAGCTACGTCCTTGATTGCCAATTTAGTAGCCATCGTGCCATACGTGATGATATGCGCTACTTTCTCTGCTCCATATTTGTCTGTCACCCATTGAAGTACGCGTCCACGACCGTCATCGTCAAAGTCTACGTCAATATCAGGTAGAGAAATACGGTCGGGATTCAAGAATCTCTCAAACAGCAAGTCATACTTAATTGGGTCTATATCTGTGATGCGTAAGCAATAAGCCACAGCACTTCCTGCGGCACTACCACGGCCTGGACCTACCAACACACCCAGGTCTTTACGAGCTACCTTGATATAGTCTTGCACAATGAGAAAGTAACCAGGAAAACCCATGGTCTTCATAATGTGCAACTCAAATTTTATGCGCGCTTCCGTCTCTTCATCTAGAGGATTGCCATATCTCCAATGCGCTCCCTCATAAGCTAGTTTTGCCAAGTAGTCAGCCTCCAGCTTAATACGGTAGAGTTTGTCGTAACCTCCGAGCTTCTTAATCTTAGCTTCGCCATCTTCGCGGCTGATTACTACATTCCCATTCTCATCTTGAGTAAACTCATCGTATAAATCAGCTTCAGAATACTTTTCTCTATAACTTTCTTCAGTGCCAAAATCCTCTGGAATCTCAAAGTTCGGCATGATAGGTCCGTGATCGATGGAGTATTCTTCTATTTTGTCCACAATTTCTTGCGTTGTTGCCAATGCTTCTGGTAAATCATGGAAGATTTCATTCATCTCTGCTTGCGTCTTAAACCATTCTTGCTTAGAATAGAGCATACGCGACTGATCAGAAACGAAATGGTTCGTAGAAAGACAAATCAGCAAATCGTGAGCCTCAGAATTATCTTCGTCAACAAAGTGGGCATCGTTGGTGCAAATATACTTTACACCGCACTTCTTAGCCAAGCGCAACAAACCTTCATTCGCTTTTTGTTGTAGCGGATAAGTTTCTCTATTGGCACGCTGGGCAGGGTCTTTGACCTCGTGGCGCTGCAGTTCGAGATAATAGTCTTCCCCGAAGCGTTCTTTGAACCACATCACAGCTCCTTCTGCACCTTCTTCGTCACCAGTGAGCAATTTTCTTGGAATCTCACCACCTAAACAAGCAGAAGATATAATAAGTCCTTCTTTGAATTGCTCTAAATCAGCCTTGTCGGTGCGTGGTTTCATGTAGAAACCGTCCACCCAAGCGCGACTTACCAGCTTTACTAAATTGTGATAACCAACTTCGTTTTTAGCAAGAACCACCAAGTGCCAACCGCTTCGATCTTCTTTGAGAGTTTTATCAAACTTCGTACGACGGGCGCAATACATTTCGCAACCAATAATGGGCTTAAAATCCATCACACGCTTAGCTTTTTCCATGGCTTTTTCTGTTTCTGCCATAGCATCAGCTAATGTTTTACCGTCATTTAGAACAACACTGCATGGATCTGTGCCTGCTTCTTGTGCTTTTTGCTTGGAGTTCTTTGAGTTGTGCTTCAGCTTTTTTGAAATCTTTGCTTGCCCCACCCTTTTTCTTTTGGACATAATTGAAAAAATCCTTCACCCCCATCATATTTCCGTGGTCGGTTAACGCCATTCCTCTCATGCCATCAGCAATGGCTTTGTCCACCAATCGAGAAATTGATGCCTGTCCATCGAGAATGGAATAATAGGAATGGACATGTAAGTGTACGAATGGAATCATAATGCAGAAAAAACAAAGAGTAGGAAAAGAATACTTGAGAAACTTGACCAGTTAGTCGGATTTCAATAAAAAGCCTTAGGGGTTAGTTAAAGAAGGTCCAGCAAATACCAAACTGTAGCATGCGCTGATTAGTGGGATAATGAGGCACTAAGAAGTATCTCCCAGCAGATTGATTGACATGGTTGTAAGCAATGTAGAAGCGTACTCCCTTCAGTTTGAAGTTCAAATAGGCATTAACCCAAGGATAATTACCTATCTTTGTCTGATGAGTAGTAGCTTGCACAGCAAACATTCCCATAGCAGGAGAATAAGCTGGTGCATCATATTCTGTAAAATATCGAACGTCAGCTCCCAACTCTGTATCAAGAACTTTCGCAATACGGAATCTTAGGAAAAGATTACTCCAAATGTTTAGTTTAGGCAAGGGTAGAACCCGATTAGAACTTTGTTGGAAAGTCCATTCATTCTCCCAATTTAGGATACCCCAACGCAGCGCATGGGATAAAGTAGCAGACAGCACTTGGATATTTTCGGAAGACTGCTCTACTTCCACACCATATTTTCGTGTAGCTAATTTAGTATTGTCACCATCTTCTTGTGTTTCTTGAAGATAGACATAGTTTTGAATACTCTCTACGCCAAGTTTTAGCTTTGCTTTATGGAAAGATAGAGTTCCTTCAGCACGAACACGGAAAAATTTTTATTGAGGTTCTCATCCCACCAAGCATAACGAGAATGATAGGTTTGATAGTAGAAGGCGGGAGTCTCGTTTCTTATGAATCCTCCTGTCTCAAGAGCTAAAGTATCTCCCCAAAGCTTAAAATGCAAACCAGCTTGTCCTTCTACATTAAACTCTCCCCAGTCAGAACCAGTTGTGCGCATTTCACCTAATACATTGTAGCGAAAATGCTTAGACTGAGCGCGATGCAACTGAGCTCCCAACGTAAAATAGTTTGTTGTTGTCGCATCATAAGTCCCTTTTGTATTGGGAAGTGTGAAGCGAGCTAGTTCATGTTTGGCAAAAACTATCATGCCCGTCTTTACCCATTTGCGGAACCCCTCTCGCATCTCCAGAGCTAACGTGTTTTGGACAGAGAGATAGTGCGTACTGTCATTTGCAACTTCCCCAGAAAGGAAAGGATGGCTAATAAAATACTTATCAATATTCTTTTGTGATGTGAATGTCCGATAGTTAGTCTCCACATTAGCCGTATGAATGATGGAAGCCACAGGAACGAATCTAGTGATTAACAACGAATCTGGTATACTCTTTTCTGTCTTCCCTGCTACTTGTGCCAACTTTACAGCAGTAATAGAATCTGCTTTGGCTTTAAGGCTACGACTTACAACCCGACCAGTAGAATCCGTCTTTTCATAGAAACCAAAAGAATATCGATGGGTCAAGAAAGCTTTGTCCACACTTACATTGTTTCTTACGCCTTCTAAGCGCATCGGCATATCAGCTGGACGATAAGTGGTGGGAAAACTCTCAGGATTGCTAATATAGTTTTCATCTTCTATACCACCATTTTCCAAGTTCTTTGTGTAACCAGTAGTATAAAAACTATGCATTTGATATTGATCGTCTCGGTAGCTTCCGTAAACTGTAGCACCAAAAGAAGAATGACTCTGATTGCGATAGAATCCACGTGCGTAGAGATAGTCAATATCAAAGCCTATACCAGCCTTTTGTTGATGTTTGTAGCAAATCGTGCCTTAAAATGGTCATCTCCATCTGTTTTGTCACCCGAACTATAATAGTAGAGGTCTGCGATAGGGGATTTTGTATTGGTGAACACAAACTTTTCTGTAGGAAACAGGAAGAAGCTATAAGGTTTGGCAAAAATGAATTGCGAGCCCATCATAAAATCCTGCTGACCATTGTAGATGCGATTGATGCGAGGCGAACCTAACCCACCTAAGAAGTTGTAGTTGCCATAAACTCCAGTCATTTGATTGGAGTTTTGAAAAAGGTGTTGTACGGTATCTGGCTCTATCGGGCGCACCTCTCCGAAGCGATGGTCTACATTCCAAACAAAAAGCCCTTTAGGTACGGTATTACCATCAATACTATCGTGTGCATGTCCGAATATGTCACGATTTTGGGATTGTCTGCCACGACTGTTTCCAAAGTCACGCGCAGAAAGTTGTGCATGTCCTTGGATGGCAAAAAGCATCGCCACGGCGATGCTTAGCAAACTATTAGAGATTCTTGTGAATAAAGTCATAGAGAGAATGCCACAATGGCTTCTGATATTTTGAATTTAGTATCTTTTGAAACGGGAAGCAAGGGTAAGCGTAATACTTCTTGTATTTCTTCGCGTATCGCTAGCATACATTTAACACCGGCAGGATTTCCTTCTACAAAAGCTAAATGGAAAATATCGCGCAAATGGCGGTGAATGTGCAATGCTTCTGTGATATCATCGGCGCGAAGTGCGTTCACCATGGAGGTAACTTCGGCAGGAAAGGCATTCGCCACTACAGAAATAACTCCTGCAGCTCCTAATGACACCAATTCAAACGTGAGAGAATCGTCCCCACTAATCACGTCAAATCCATCGGGCTTGTCTGCCAAAATGCTTTCCACTTGTTCGATTTTACCAGATGCCTCTTTGATCGCAACGATATTGTCGAAGTCGTGCGCTAATCGAAGTGTCGTTTCTGCTGTCATGTTCACTCCTGTTCTTCCAGGTACGTTGTATAGAACTACTGGAACGGGAGAAGATTGTGCAATCGCCTTATAATGCTGATACAAACCTTCTTGTGTCGGTTTGTTATAATACGGAGTAACAATCAGCACTCCGTCTATTCCGTCAAAATCTGCGTTCTCTAGGAAGGCACATACAGCGCCAGTATTATTTCCTCCACATCCCAAGAGCAAAGGTACACGTCCTGCCACAACATCTACGAAGGTTTCTGTGATGGCTTCGCGTTCCGCTTGACTGAGTGTTGGAGTTTCAGCTGTTGTTCCTAAAGCACAGAGATAATCTACCCCACCCTCACTAATCAAACGTTCGATGAGTTCGCGCAGAGCAAAGAAATCCACTTCACCATCTTCGGTGAAGGGAGTAACAACGGCAACGCCAGTTCCTTGAAAAGGATGATTTCTCATAGAGATAATTGAGAGAAAAGTGAGAGACAATGAATGTTTGAAATGCGCTAGTTGAAATAATCTGCATTATATACTGCAAAAAAATAGCGATTTATTTCGATTTGTGCAATTAGCAGCCTTAGTTTTCCTCTCCGATCATTTTAAGGAATGCAATTTCATCGACAAGTGGAATACCCAGCTTTTCCGCTTTCTCACGTTTAGACGGACCAATGCTGTCTCCAGCAAGGATAAAACTAGTCTTTTTTGAGATACTCGATACATTCTTTCCCCCGTGCGCTTCAATAATGCCCTTGTATTCTTCTCTAGAATGGCGATTAAACGTCCCACTAATCACTATAGATTTGTCCACCAATGCATTACCCACTTGTTCCTGGTCGGGCATTGACATTTGCAAACCCAGTTGCGTCAAATCTTCTATCAGTGACAAATTGTCTGGGTGCTGAAAATAACTTATGACGCTCTGAGCTATTGTCTCCCCTACCCCTTCAACTTGGATAATATCTTCGAGTGAGGCATCACGCAACGCATCCATGGTCTTAAAACGTCGAGCTAATGTTTTAGCCATTACTTTACCAACAAAACGAATACCCAAAGCAAACAGTAACCGATCAAAGCTCACTGTCTTAGCTTTCGCTATACCATCAAGAATCTTTTGAGTGGCTTTTCGTGAAACAGGCATCATTGCCCGCTTCTCTTCCAAGGGAGCAAAGAGAGTGGGTGCTTGAAACTCCCCAATCGTAAGATACCATTGCTTATCCCATTCATGTAGTGTTAGGCGGAATAAGTCTGCCGGTGTGTGAATCAATCCATTTTCAAAATACTTGTCTACGACTTCTGGTCCGAGACTCATAATATTCATGGCATCTCGACTGATGAAATGTTCAATTCTTCCTTTAAGTTGAGGGGGACAACTATCATTGGGACAGTAATGTGCGGCTTCTCCATCGTATCTAACAAGAGGAGTCCCACACTCAGGGCAACGTGTTATAAAATTCACCTTTTCACCTAAATCTGCACTGCGCAATTCCGTTGCAACACCTACAATTTGAGGAATAATTTCTCCAGCTTTCTCCACATAGACTTGGTCGCCGATGTGTAAATCTAGTTGTCGGATAATATCTTCATTGTGAAGTGAGGCACGTTTTACCATGGTTCCCGCCAGAAGTACGGGGGTCATGTTTGCTACTGGGGTGATGGCACCAGTACGTCCAACTTGGAAGGTCACTTCATTTAAGCGAGTACACGCTCTTTCTGCCTGAAATTTGTAAGCAATAGCCCATCGTGGAGATTTCGCTGTAAAACCTAACCGAGACTGTTGCGACAGACTATTGACTTTTAGCACAACTCCGTCTGTGGCAACAGGGAGTCTCTTTCGCGCTTCATCCCAATGCGCTAAGTAGTCTGCCACTTCTTGTTGGGTACGACACAGTTGCATAGCATCGCTCACTTTGAATCCCCAGGACTTGACCTTTGGAGGTTATCGTAATGCGACAACCCAGTACTTGAATCAATTTCATCAACAATGAGATAGTAAAAATAAGCATCTAACTGTCTCTGTGCTACGACACGGCTATCTTTACTTTTGAGTGTTCCACTCGCTGCATTACGAGGATTTGCAAAGAGATTCTCTTCGCGTGCTGCTCGTTCTGCATTGAGGCGATCAAAACTCTCCCATGGCATAAGGATTTCGCCACGAATTTCAAAGCGAGAGGGGCCAGCTCGCTCCCGCTTCCAGAACGAGCGGTATAGAGCGAATGGTGCGCACATTGGCAGTAACGTCGTCACCTTGCACACCATCTCCACGGGTCAAAGCCCGAACCAGCCGTCCTTCTTCGTAGATTAAAGATATGCTCAGTCCATCAAATTTCAATTCTGCGCAGATTTCAAAGGGTTCTCCTTGAAGCCCCTGCGACACTCTGTCATAGAAATCTCCAACTTCCTCTCTGTTATACGTATTACTGAGAGAAAGCATAGGATGTTCATGGGCGACTTGAACAAATTCATTTGACAAATCACTTCCCACACGTTGAGAAGGACTATTAGGATCGTATTCCTCTGGATTATTTGTTCGAGTTCAATAAGTTCAGCCATGAGGTCATCAAACTCTTTGTCGGAGATAGATGGAGCGTTCTCGGCGTAATACTGATGATTGTAGCGATGGAGCATCGCTCTGAGTTCGGTAATTCGGGCGTTCATCTGCGAAAAAACTAATGAAATGGAATAGCAAAAATACGGCTTTTCGCAGAATAATCACTAACTTTGCAGTTGATTTTTCAGTAGATAGGTAAATACCCCCAGTTTACCCTCACTTCTATAGCCTCAACTCTCGTAATTCTTTTTTATGCGCATTGACATTATCTCCGTGATTCCCGAAATGTTGGAGGGGGTTCTTCAATCATTCCATATTGGCAAGGGCTCAGAAGAAAGGTTTGGCAGAAATCCACGTGCACAACCTTCGTGACTATAGTACCGATAAACACAAACGTGTGGACGATTATCCTTATGGTGGTTCTGCTGGTATGGTGATGCAATGCCAACCTATTGACGACTGTATAGCTGCACTCAAAGCTGAGAGAGATTATGACGAAATCATCTTCACCACTCCCGATGGTGAGCAGTTTGATCAACCCATGGCGAACGAACTTTCTCTGAAGGGGAATATCATTATCCTCTGCGGTCATTACAAAGGTATAGATTTCCGTGTGCGCGAACACTTAATCACTCGCGAAATCTCTCTAGGCGACTTTGTATTAACGGGAGGCGAGCTTGCTGCTGCAGCAATGGCAGATGCAATCGTTCGTCTTATCCCTGGAGTTATTGGCGATGTCCAAAGCGCACTCAGCGATTCGTTTCAAGACAACCTACTTGCTCCCCCACTCTACACACGTCCTGCAGAATACAAAGGCTGGAAAGTGCCCGACATTTTGTTGTCTGGACACGATGCTCGCATCCGCGAGTGGGAAATGTCTCAAGCTTTAGAGCGTACACAGAGACTACGTCCTGACTTATTGGAAGAGTAAGTCAACTATCGGGATAAACAATGTAAGGAGAGGCTGCAAAACAGAGTTTTGCAGCCTCTCCTTTTGTTTTTTCATAAAGAGATATGAGACAAAAGCTGAAGTAAGCGTAATAAAGTACTTGACAAAAGCCTTACAACATCAAGAAAACTTTACATAATAACAAAGCCAATTTAACATTTCTATCTTCTCTTCGGAGGAAGTTCCGATAATTGAGCATACAGATTTGGAGCTTTTTTAGCGTCCTCCGTAGGGCTTATACAAAATTCTCCTACGTTTTAGGAGAAATCTCCCACGAAATTCAGAAAACATCGGAGAAAATCAAAATTATCTCGTACGTTTTATTGCGATTTCTACTAGCAAAAAAAACGAAAACTAAGCCTGTTTTACTCTTAGATAACAAAGAGAAGCGCTAAAATGACCAAGTAGTGAGGGCGGAAGATTACAAAGGTGTCTTCTTTTTATCCTAGTTGGTAGAAAACTCTTGCTAAAATTGAATCTTCTATTTAACAAAACTCGAAGTGTACAATCTTAAATATTTCAAACAAGACTCAGACTAGAATCTGCTACAAAGGTATGAGGTTCAGTTAATCAAAACCCTTTCCAGAAACATATTTTCCACTTAAGTCTTTCTTTATCAATTGCCATCTCCTGTTATATACTCGTCTTATATGTGTTGTATCTCTTGCATAAAAGGTGCGTGTAACCAGAATTGTTGAATCCGGCATGAGTTCCATTTTCCATGTAGACGCCGGAGTATACCGTAAAGTAAGGCTCCTTTCATCAAGTTGCTCTAATGTAGTTTCTCCACCAAGACTATTCCCCACAACCGCAGGCTGTTGCTCTTTATGAAAATCAATCAAATCCATACGAGCTACAGAATTAAGGAGTGGCAAAACAGAAAGGGGCACTGCATAAAATAAGGATTCAAGATAACTAGTTGCAGAAGATATCAACATAAGGCTTAAGCGTAACTTTCTTTAATCCTTCTGAATAGATCAGAAGCAAATATAAAGCTATTCAACCGCTCGTTATCGGCTAGCATAACTTCATCTTTAGACCCTTCCCACTCACGATGACCTTCATAAATGTAAAGGATATGATCACCAATCCCCATTACCGAATTCATATCATGGGTATTTATAATAGTTGTAGTCCCATATTCTTGTGTAATAGAATGAATTAGTTCGTCAATTACCAAGGAGTTCTTCGGGTCTAACCCTGAGTTAGGCTCATCGCAAATAGATACTTGGGCTTCAAAGAAATAGCACGTGCAATGGCAACACGCTTTTGCATACCACCTGAGATTTCTCCAGGATATTTATGACCAGCATCCGATAAGTTCACACGATCCAAACAAAACCTTGCTCTTCGTACGCGTTCCTTATAGCTTTCATTAGAAAACATGTCAAGGGGAAACATAACATTCTCTTCTACAGTAAGGCTATCAAACAATGCAGCACTTTGAAAAATCATGCCCATTTCTCGACGTAGCATCACACGTTCTTTTTTGGACATGGCTACGATATCCCTTCCATCATAGAGAATTTGCCCCGATGTTGGAGAAAACAGCCCAACAATACACTTCATCAACACAGTTTTTCCTGACCCAGACTGACCAATTATTAAGTTTGTTTGACCGGCTTCAAAAGTGGTGTTAATGCCCTTCAGAACTTTTTTATCTTCGAATTCCTTGTGCAGGTCTATAAGTTGGATCATGAGAGTAATTGTGTAAGGAAAAGATCGGAAAAAAGAATAAGCATAGATGAATTAACAACAGCATCTGTAGAAGCTTTTCCAACTTCTACCGAACCACCTTCCACACGATAACCATAGTAGGCAGAAACACTAGAAATTATAAAGGCAAAGAAAAAGCTCTTTACTACGCCCATCCAGAAATACCATTGATTAAACTGATATTGAATTCCTTCTGTTAAGTGTGCAGGCGTTAGAATATGCCCTATGTATGCCGTAGCATAAGCTCCTATAATACCACTTGTCGTAGAAAAAACCACCAACAATGGAATCATAGTGAGCATTCCCATTATTTTAGGTAAAATAAGATAGGAAGCAGAATTGATGCCCATAATTTCTAGCGCATCAATCTGTTGTGTCACGCGCATTGTTCCTATTTCAGAGGCTATGCTAGAACCGACTTTCCCTGCCAAAATTAAACACATAATGGAAGAAGAAAACTCCAAAAGCATGATTTCTCTAGTCACATAACCACTAACCCATTTGGGCATCCAAGCGCTTTCTATGTTAAGTTTGATTTGGATACAAATAACTGCTCCAATAAAGAAAGAAATCAACAGCACAATTACGATAGAGTCAACCCCCAAAGATGCCATTTCTTTAATATATTGCTTCCCAAACATACGAAACCGCTCAGGGATAGCTATAACTCTTCGCATGAGAACTAGATATTGTCCAAATGCTTGGAGGTATGAAGTGATTAGCATGAGCCTACTTGGTTAGAGCTATTTCTATTTGATTCTGAATAAGACTATTACCTGGATAACCGCCTTCAGTGACATTGGAAAACGCCACACTTCCATCTTTGTTTAGCAACATATATGCTGGGATTCCTGTCATATTTAGATCACTCCCTAATTCTGACCATTGTTTATCTGTAAGACGATAGTGGTCACCACTAATGAGCTGAAGTGCATTTTTCCACTCTGATTCTGGAGACGTTTCCCCTGTAATATAAACAAAAATGGCTCCTTTTTTCTGAAGATCTGATTTGATTAAATCCACTTCCTTCATTGCAGCTCTACAAGGAGGACACCACGTAGCCCAAAAATCGATAAGCACAACCTTGCCTGCATACTTCTTCTTGATAAAGGAAAAAAAGCATCTTGTCCATTAAGCTCAGGACTAACGGGAAAGATCGTTGCTGGAATAGCATCAGCATTGGACGGATTTACAACAGTCGTGGGCGAATCTTGACTATTGCTTGAACCAGCTGTTGCAGGTTTGCTGGCTTTTGATGTACAACTAGTTGCTGTGAGAAGCAAACCAGATACGAGGAATAATAATTTTCTACGCATTCTTCTATGATTATTACACCCCAGAAACACAACGTGGGGTTGAATTAAGATGCAAATATAATCGATTCTACTGAGATAGCTAATATTTTCTTCATTAAGTATGCTATCTCCTCTTAAAAACACTTATGAAGCAAGTTTTTATCCTTAAACAGCGCACATTTGCTGAGAATTACTTATATTTGCAGTTGCAATGCTTACTGAACTACTGAATAATATTCAGTTAGACACTTAAAATCAGATTGAATTCAACAAAACATCAATAGAAAACTCTATGAAGAAAAATCTCATCCTAGCCCTATTGTTTGCAGCATTCTCGTTTGGTGCCGCAAATGCACAGAATCAGGCTAATAGCCCAGTCCCAATGGAAGCTAGTGTACAGGCTATGGCAGAAGAGGTTATCGCTAATCAAATGAGCGACCCTGAAGCTGCTAATAAGACCTTCGCTAAGTTGCTTTCCAAGGTCAAAAAGGATAAGGAGCAACTTACGGCTGTAGGACAGTTCTTCTTGGATCAAAAGATTTATCCTTGCGCTAATCAATGCGCAAAACAAGTATACCAGCTTGACCCTTCCTATGTTCCAGGGTTGATGCTTAGTGGTCGCGTTTGCATCCTTCGTAAGGACTGGGGTGGCGCAGGTCAAAAGTTTGACGAAGTGTTGAACTACGAACCCAATAACATTGAAGCCTCAAATTGTCGGCGCGCGTTTATAAGAACGTAAACCCAATCGTAGCTCAAGAGACCCTAAAGAAAATACTCGAAAAGGAACCTCAAAATATTGATGCTTATAAGGAACTTGGTGACATCGCCTATAATAACCAAGAGTTCAAAGAATCTGTCAAGGCCTATAAGAGCCTCTTTGATCACATCAAGGAACCTACTATCGAGAATGTACCAGCAGGTGTAAACTATCTCACAGCCATGATGCTTACTGGTGGAGACGCTTTTACAATCAAGGAATTGGCACAAAAACTTCTCCCACTCGATCCAAAGAACTTTGCACTACGCAGTCTCCTCTTCTTCTCTGATATCGAAACAATGGACTATCAGAAAGCAAAGGATGACATCGCTTATATCGAGAACAAGGAATACGAGGACAGCCTTTATCGCTATATCGACTACCAATATGCAGCTCGTTATGCAAACGAAGCCCTCAATGATAAAGACGCAGCTATAGCATACTATATTAAGGCTGCCGCAAAAGATTCCTTGCGCCCTGATAGCTACAAAGAGATTGCCTCTTTGATGCGTACAAATAAGCAAGCAGCTCAAGCTATTCCTTACATGGAGAAATATATCAAACTCCGTGGTGATAAAGCTGACAGCAAAGACCTTTTTAGCCTTGGTCTCACCTACATTGCAGCAAAATCCCAAGCAGCAACAGATGAAGAACGTAACAAGTTCATCGAAGGAGGTGACAAGGTATTTGAGCAGTACATGAATGAACTGCCCAACAACTATGTTGGTCCTTTCTACCGTGCACAACTTTGGATTACCGATAATACAAAGGCAGAAGAAAAGCCTCGTGAGTACTACAGCAAAGCGCTTGAACTCATTGGTAACAATGAAGATTATGTAGATCAAAAGAAAGTCGCTCTTACTTACTTGATGGTTTATTACCTCAAGAAAGAAGACGACGCGAAATGTAAGGTTTACGTAAATGAGATCCTCAAAATTGACCCCAACAATGCTTTGGCAAAGAAGGTCCAAACAGTGTTGAAATAGTCGAAGTCTAACACTATAGACTGTTCAAATGACGGTGTGGTTTGCTCAAAACCGCACCGTCATTTCATTCTTCAAAGAAGTGCCGATAAAATAATTGCGAACCTACAATAGAAAATCAAAAGAGATCTCAGGAAGCCACGAGAATGCAATACACCGATCTAAGTATTCAACAAACCCATACCATAGCGCTGCTTTTGATGGTTGACACTACAAATTCCTCATATATTGTATTATATACAGAGAATTCAAAATAAATGCTTTGCCAGTTTGATAGAAAAGTGTAACTTTGCACCGCTGTCACGAGTTGACGGCACGAAGATACTTATTATTCATCGGGGACGTGTCCCCATAAATCCATTTCTATCAATGGCAACTCGTATTCGTTTGCAACGCCATGGCCGTAAGAGCTATGCTTTCTACAGCATCGTAATCGCTGACGTTCGCGCACCTCGCGATGGTAAGTTCACTGAAAAGATTGGTACTTACAATCCCAACACCAACCCTGCAACAGTAGATCTCAACTTTGAGCGCGCTCTCCACTGGGTAGAGTGTGGTGCACAGCCCACAGACACTGTTCGTAACATTCTCTCTGACGAAGGTGTACTCCTCATGAAGCACCTCCGTGGTGGTGTTAAGAAGGGTGCTTTTGACGAAGCTACTGCACAGAGCAAGTTCGAAGCTTGGAAGCAAGAGAAGGAAAACAAGTCTGCTGCATTTGTAGGCAAACTTGCTGAAGCTAAGAAGTCTGCACTCGCAGCTCGCCTCGAAGCTGAAAAGGCTACCAATGCTAAGATCGCAGAGAAGGTAGCTGAAAAGAAGGCTGCTGCTGCTCAAGCCGCTGCTGACGCTGCTGCAGAACAAGTAAGAAGAAGCTCCTGCAGCTGAAGCTACAGAAGAGACTGCTGAGGCTTAATTCTACAAGAGTTAGTACTCTACTACTCTGAAGCTTTCCTTATACAAAAGCTTCACCCTAAGGTCTAAATCAATATAAAGTCGTTTCCTTATGGAAACGACTTTTCTTTATTTACAAGCCACATTATGGCAAGACTCGCATTCATTCAGCCCTATAACCTAGCATATACTAATCACTAAATAGGCTTCTTGCTGGCTAAATGACTATTTGCTTCCCCACATAAAAAAAAGAATTTGGACCTATACTAAAGGAAAAATCCATACTCCCTCTGTAGAAGGAAATATGGATTTAAATGTAAACGTATATACTAAACGCAAAAGTAGTGACTAATAACAGTAAGCTAATATTGGCGCTCCCCAAAGATAGAACTTCCCACACGTATCATGGTACTACCTGTTTCTATCGCTAATAGATAATCTTCACTCATGCCCCAAGAGCATTCTTTAAAATCAGGACTATCAGAGAAATGTGTGGCTTTCGCCCATTCAAAAAGTGCCCTTGCTTCTTCAAACTCTTGTCTGACCTGCACCATATCTTCTGTAAAAGAAGCCATACACATTACACCTACCACATGAGCATAGGAAAGTTCTTTCCATCTGCCATCATTCAGAAAAGCACGAAACTCATTAGGATAGAATCCAAATTTTCCTTCCTCTTGAGCAACATGAATCTGCAACAAACAGGGAATACTGCGGTTATTTCTACGACCTTGCTTATCTATTTCCTCTAATAAACGCAGACTATCTACCGCATGAATTAAAGAAATGAAAGGTGCTATATATTTAACCTTGTTTACTTGAAGATGACCAATGAAATGCCAAGCAATGTCATGTGGAAGGGATTGTTGCTTCTCTACCAACTCTTGTACTCTACTCTCTCCAAAAACTCGTTGCCCCACATCATACGCTTCCAGTAGTGCAGACTTCGGATGAAATTTAGATACTGCTACTAGATTTACATCTTCTGCAAGATGCTCTTTAATTGCAAGCAGTCGCTCTTGTAAAGGGGTCATGAATATAGTATGAGGTAATGTGAAATAAGAAGACAAGATTTATACAATCAAACGAGTCCTCTTTTTCACGTGAAAACAATAGCCTACAGCACTCTTTTTAGAAAGTTACACAGCTTTTTCAGGGATGTCAGCTTTATAATGGAAAACTCCCATCAACATTGTTTCGGTCATTGAGGAAATCACATAATCCATCATTGAGCCCTTCATACCTTCATCAAGACGCTTCACAGCATCACGTAGATCAGAACATTGAACAAGTACGTTATGAGAAGACTTTTTCTCTTTTCCGCTTTTCTCATCAAGAGTTACAAAAGTCAGTTTCGCCTTGAACCAGCGGTCTGCTGATTCGTCACTTGTTTCAAAAATTTCAGCATAACGAGCACGCTTAATATCGCTTACTTGGAATTCTCCAGTCATAAAAGGAGCAATCTCTTCTATGATTCTGCGCTCTGCTTCTGTAAAGTTTAGTGCATCAACAAGATAGGGTTCATTAAATTTCTTCATAACCCCGTTATCCATTGCACGCTCATACTTAATTTTGCATTCAAACCATTCTGCCATAAGTGGATTTGTTTTTTTGGGGACTAAAATAGAGCATTTCTTGTACGTCTATTGACGTCGGGTACTGCTCACTATTTGTATAACAGCAGAGCAAAGTTACAAATTTCTAGGGACAACTAAAAGCACTTTGTTAGAAAACGGACAATTAAGCATTAAATGGAGATTAGCATAACCATTCTAAGTAATTTCTCTAATAAGCATAGCTACTATTATGATTTTTCTATCCAAGATAAAGATCTTGATTTCTTTGTACTTTTACATAATGGATGGATTTGTAAAACGAAAAGAGTCGTTGGAATTCAGCAGATAAAACAAACCCTCTGTTTTTAGAAAATAGTTTTCCCCTACGTAAAAATGATTACGAAGGGGAAATTATAGAGTACAAGAACAAGATCTCAAACTATTATCTACTTTGATATCGCTTGTTCAGCCCATTAACGACTTCTTTGGTAATATCAAGCTTATCATTGGCATAGAGCACATTATCCCCCTGTTTAGAGAGAATCATATCGAAATGCATATCTTTGTTGTAATCCTTAAGGAATGATTGCACACTATCGCGAAGAGTTTTATTAAACTTTTCTTGTGCTTTAAGCATTTTCTGCTGTGCTTCCTGCTGGAGTTTTGCCCCTTCTTGTTGAAGACGCACTAAACGTTGCTGAGCAGCTTCGCCCTGAGCCTGAGAAGTAAAAGCTCCTGATTGAACTTTTTGTTGAAAATCAGCTGTTGCCTTTTGAAGCTGTACCATTTTTGCTTTGATTTGAGCTTCATATTGTTTAGACTTAGCTTCAAGGATGGCTTTTTTTCCTTAATGCAATACTCATATTGCGTAAGAAGAGAATCAACTTCTACATAAGCGATGTTGTTGCCGACAGTTTTTACTGCTGATTCTTGATTAGCAACGACTACTGCTGCACCTTTTGGGGCTTCTTTTTTGTCGCAACTAGATAGAGATAAAGCAGTAACGACACCTAAAACGGCAAGAACAGGGAATAGTTTCATAGACAATATTTATGGAGTTAGGAGTGACACGAAATTACAGTGTTATTATTATTTTCTTACTCAGCCACAGCATGTTTATTTTCAATTCGTGCTTCTGTGTCTTGTGTCGTCGCACAAGACACTTTGTGGCGTTGCATTGCTTTATTACCACTAATATGGGTATTGACAAATTTTCCCTTGATAATAATACCAACAGAAAGGAGGAAAATGGCAATTGCTACAATAATTATTGTGGGGATCAGGATTTGAATCATATTAAATTGCTATATTTGCAAGTGCAAAAAAATACGACAACCCAACAAATACCACAAGAGTTGTCCACAATTTAACTCACTAAGATAAACAAGTTATGGTAGAGCTTACTCCAAAATCCGTATTTGATTGCTTTGCGCAAATAAACCAAGTACCTCGCCCATCAAAGCGTGAGGAGAAAATCACAGCCTTCCTTCGCAAATTTGGTGAAGATCTTGGTCTTGAAACCATCGTTGATCATGCTGGCAACGTATTGATTAAGAAACCAGCTACTCCAGGTTACGAAAACCGTAAGACTGTCATTCTCCAGAGTCACCAAGACATGGTGTGCGAAAAGAACAAAGATGTAGAATTTGACTTTGACAATGATGCAATCCAAACCTACATTGATGGAGAATGGTTAAAGGCTAAGGGAACAACACTCGGTGCAGATGATGGCATTGGCATTGCTATGGAAATGGCAATTCTCATAGCAACAGATATCGAACATGGTCCTATTGAATGCGTATTTACCCGCGATGAAGAAACTGGACTGACTGGTGCTTTCGAGATGAAATCTGACTTTATGTCTGGAGACATACTTATAAATCTTGACTCTGAAGACGAAGGAGAAATTTTTGTAAGTTGTGCTGGTGGCGTCCGCACAGAAGCTAAATACAATCTCGAACTTGAGTCAGTCCCTGCTGGATACAAAGCTATAGAAGTTACTGTAAAGGGACTCACCGGAGGCCACTCAGGCGATGATATCAATAAAAAGCGTGGAAATGCGAACAAGCTTTTGGTGCGTTTCTTGCTTGAGCAACTGGTAAAAGCGGACTTACGCCTTTGCGATATCCAAGCTGGTGGTCTTCACAATGCAATTCCTCGTGAAGCTCATGCCATTGTGGTTGTTCCTACAGACCGCATTACACCCTTAAGCAACGGACTTCAAGAGTATGGAATGCGCGTTAAAGAAGAATTCTCTTCAACAGAACCCGATGCAACATTCATTGCCACCGAGGTTACTGTGCCTGCAGATTGTTTGACAAAATCTCAAACAGAACGTATCCTGAAAAGCTTGATTGTTGTTCACAATGGCATCTTTGCTATGAGTCAGGACATCGATGATTTGGTCGAAACTTCTAGCAACTTGGCTAATATCAAGCGCGAAGGTAGCCAAATCATAGTAAACACCTCTCAGCGCTCAAGTGTAGCAAGCAATTTGACTTATATGGCAGAAGTCATACGTGCTGCTTTCGAACTCGGTGGTGCCCAATGTGTCACAAACGAAGGATATCCAGGATGGAAGGTTAATCCCAAGAGTGAAATCGTAAAGGTTGCAGTTGAAAGCTACAAACGTCTTTTCAAAAAGGAACCTAAAGTGCGCGCTATTCATGCAGGACTAGAGTGCGGACTCTTTTCAGAAAAATACCCTAATCTCGATATGGTAAGTTTCGGTCCTACACTTCGCGGTGTGCACTCTCCTGACGAGCGCCTTTTGATTCCCACAGTGCAAATGGTTTGGGACCATCTTCTCGACATACTCAAAAACATACCTAACCAGTAATTAGTGAAAGCATTAGCTTATATAATATCACTCATCAGTGCATCATCCCTTCTCGCTTCTTGTCTTAGCGAGGAGGGATTTGCCACTACTCCCAGAGCAAAACTAACTTCTAGTATTGATACGCTTTCTCTGGATACTGTTATAGCTGGAGTTCCTACCAATACGTATACCTTTCAAATATATAATCCTACGGTAGAAAACTTACGAATTACTCGTATCGCACTACAAAAAGGTCAGGATTCACCTTTTAGAGTTAATATTGACGGAACATACCTACGAGAAGACAATGGAAGTAGTTGGGAATTGTATGGCAAAGACAGTCTGCGTGTTTTTGTTGAACTTACAGCCCCAGAAACCCAATTAGACACTCCTCAAGAGATTGAAGACAAACTATCTTTTCGCCTAGAGAACGGAAATACTCACACCGTCATACTAAAGGCATGTGGACAGCGAGTAATTCGGCTTTCAACCTCCATTCTAGAAAAGGACTCAGTTTTTCAAAACGATGTGCCATACCTCATAAGAGATAGTTTGGTAGTTCCCGAAGGAAGAACCTTAAGGCTCACTGCGGGCACACGACTCTTTTTTCATCCAGCCTCCAAGCTCATTATACATGGCCGATTGATAGCTCAAGGTACCATAGAAAAGAATATCATTCTTAGAGGAGATAGAATGGGATACATGTTTTCTCAACAACCATACGACCGTATTCCGGGGCAATGGGGAGGTTTAGTATTCAAGGAGAAAAGCTATGGTAATATTTTAGATTTCTGCGATATACACAGTTCAGATCTGGGCATTCAATGTGATTCTTCTAACATATCCGCTACAAAACTGACCCTATCAAACTCTGTCATTCACAATGTAAGGGGCGATGCTTTGATGCTAAACCAATGCAAAACAGAAATCGGAAATTCTCAAATCACAAATGCAGGAGGAAATTGTGTCAATATAGTAGGTGGAGACAATACTTTTATACATTGTACAATTGGACAGTTTTATTCATTTGTAGGAGGACGTGGAGCTGCACTAAGAATATCCAATGTCCACGGGCTGATTCACTCACCCATTTCTAAAGCTTTCTTTAAGAATTGTCTAATTACTGGTTATAACGAAAATGATATCAACATAGAAAGTTCTAGTAGGTATATGGAAGAAGAAATGAATTTTCTGTTTGATCATTGCCTACTGAATACTTCACAAGTTTCAGATAACAAACGAGTATTTGCATGTTTGTTTGAGTCAGAACTCCCCCCCAAACGAGCGAAATGAAAATCATTTCTGGCCAGCTTTTGATTTCCAGAAATTACTATTTCCATTTACATTGCGCGCCAATTCTTCTCTAGTAGACAAAGCAGATGTCAACTTATCCCGTAAAACATTTCCTTACGATAGATTAGGCAGAACCCGAATAATAGATAATTCAGCGGAACCAGGTTGTTACGCTCCTACACCTCCCGTAAAGCCCAATAATCAATAGCATCTTCATTTTACTTTCCTATTAACCCACTATATAAGATGACCCCCCAAAAAACAAATTCACGCCGTAAACCTCAATCTTCCCAAGTTGAGGATTCTCTCGGGAGACTCCAGCCGCAAGAACTAGAATTTGAGAAGTCTGTACTTGGAGCTTTGCTACTTGAAAAAGACGCTTATTCACTCATTAGCGACATCTTAACACCCGAATCATTTTATGACCCAAGAAATCAAAAGGTTTATAGTGCTATCAGTAAACTTCATGTTGCTCAACATCCAGTAGACATACTGACAGTCGTTGAACAACTCCGTACTGACGGAACTTTCGATGAAGTTGGAGGAGTAGCCTACTTAAGTTCACTGACTCAAAACATCGTTTCATCTTCACACATTGAGTATCACGCCAGAGTTATAGCGCAGAAATCCACTGCTCGTGAGCTCATATCCTACTCTGCAAACGTACAAGACAAAGCTTTTGATCCAACCCAGGATATTGACGAGCTCATGCAGGAAGCAGAAGGCTCACTCTTTAAGCTTTCTCAGAAGAAACTCAAAAAAGACTATCAACAGATTGATAGCGTAATTACTGAAGCATACGAGATGCTTCACAAAGCTGCTGAACGCACTGATGGTATGTCTGGTATTGCTTCTGGATTCCATGCACTTGATCGCATGACTTCCGGCTGGCAAAACTCCGATTTAGTAATTCTTGCAGCACGTCCAGCAATGGGTAAAACTGCTTTTGCTCTATCGATGGCAAAAAATATCGCAGTAGATCAGAATATACCTGTAGCATTATTTTCACTTGAAATGTCTAATGTACAGTTAATCAATCGTGTAATAGTAAACACCTGCGAAATCAAAGGCGAAAAAATTAAGAGCGGTCAGTTAGAAGATTATGAGTGGGCACAACTTGACAATAAGATTAAAGATCTTATTGGAAAACCAATGTTTGTAGACGATACTCCTTCGTTGTCGGTATTCGAACTACGTACTAAGCTCGCCGCCTAGTAAAAGAGCATGGAGTAAAACTCATAATGATAGACTACTTACAGCTAATGAATGCTTCGGGAATGAGCTTTGGAAGTCGTCAAGAAGAAGTATCCACCATTAGTCGCTCATTAAAAGGTCTTGCAAAAGAGTTGAATATCCCAATCCTAGCCTTATCCCAATTGAATCGTGGAGTAGAAAATCGCCCAGGAGGAGAAAATACATTGGATTCTAAACGACCACAACTTTCTGACCTTCGTGAATCTGGTGCCATCGAACAAGACGCAGATATGGTGATTTTTATTCACCGCCCGGAGTACTATCATCTATATAAAGATGAAAATGGCAATGATTTACGAGGAAAAGCCGTAATCATCATCGCAAAACACCGTAATGGTGCCGTTGGCGATGTACTTCTCACATTTAAAGGGCAATATGCTCGATTTGAAAATCCAGATGAGGAAACCGCTACACCTTTACCAGGTGAAGACTTCAATGATATCTCTCGTTCCGAATTATCCCCAACAAGAGAAGATTATAATAGCATAAACAGAGACAATCCATTTGAACCATCAACTACTGAACTTCCTCCATCATCTAATGGTTCATTTGTTCCATTCTAAATTATAATCGCATAATACTATTCAACTACTTAAGGATGGGATTTTGAAAATAGAGAAATATCAAACAAAATGAGCTAGTTATTTCTAATTATATCAGCTTATTCTCTCGCAAATCAGTTATAAAATGCGAGATTTACTACAAGAAAAGAGCCAAAAAGTTTGGCTACTTCCTCAGAAGTCCTTATTTTTGTCGAGTAATTCAGCAACTGAAGTTGTCAAAATTGACTATTACCGCAGTTGAAAGCCAATAGATACTGCGATTTAATCGAGAGATAACGCTGAAAACATCACTAATTCTCCAGAAACAACCAAACATTAATTCAAACCACTAATATTTATTATCAATGGCAACTACAAATGCTACGGCACCTAAGAGTGCCCCCAAGAAATCTCAGGGTTTCACCGGCATTAAGTCCGGATTCGCAGTAATTATCGTCTGCTTCCTCATCGCTGAGTGTCTTTATGTATTCGGTGCTGGTCACTTGAGCAACTTCCATGCTGAAGGTGCAACAGGTCTTCCTTTCCACTTCTTCCAAGATCAATCTTACGAACCTGCAGGTATCGTAGGTACTGTGTACAAGGGTGGTTTCATCGTACCTATCATTTGGACGCTCTTCATCACTGTTATTGCCTTGGCTATCGAACGTGCTTTCGCTATTGGTACTGCTAATGGTAAAGGTAACCTCGGTAAGTTCGCAGCAGCTGTTAAGTCTGCTCTTAAGCAAGGTGACCTCGCTAAGGCTGAAGAACTTTGCAACAAGCAAAAGGGTTCTGTAGCTAACGTTGTACTTGCAGCTCTCACTGAATACAAGAAGCAACAAACTACAGAAGTAGAACTCGAGAAGAAGGTACTCGCTATTCAAAAGACTGTAGAAGAAGCTACTGCTCTCGAAATGCCTATGATGCAAGAAAACCTTCCTATCATCGGTACTATCGTAACACTCGGTACTCTTATGGGTCTTCTCGGTACGGTAATGGGTATGATCAAGTCATTCTCTGCTATGGCAGGTGGTGAAGGTGGTGCTGACTCTTCTGCACTTTCTGTAGGTATCTCTGAAGCACTTGTAAATACCGCTTCTGGTATCGCAACTGGTGCTGCAGCAGTTATCGCTTACAACTTCTTCACAAACAAGATTGACCGTCTTACTTTTGCTATCGACGAACTCGGCTTCACGATCGTAGAAACTTTCAAGACCACTCAAAAGTAATCATAAAAAGGTAACAAGACAACATGGGACGTTTTCATGTAAAAAAACAAGACACATTCATCGACATGACACCGATGAGTGACGTCATGGTCCTGCTGCTTACCTTCTTTATGCTTACTGCAACTTTCACCAAGGAAGAACCCGTTAAGGTAAATGTTCCTGGTTCGGTGTCGGAAATCAAAATTCCAGAAAAGAACCTCCTCACCATCTTTATTAGCCCAGAGGGAAAAGTGTTTATGAATATGGACAACCCCAATGGTCAAAAGGCTATGGCTGAGAAGTTGATTGAACAGAAGAAGATGAGTTTGTCCGACAGCCAACTCAAAACTTTCTCAGAAGTTCCTACATTTGGTACTCCATTCAACACCATCGCAGGATGGGTTGACACTGAAGCCTCCAAGCGTAACAAACTTCTCACTGAAAGTGCTGAAGCTGGTATTCCTTGTGATAGTTTGAACAATGAACTGAAAGACTGGGTAACGGCTGCCCGCGAAGCTAATGGCGAGAACATGCGTATCGCTATTAAGGCTGACAAGAGCACGCCTTACAGCACGATCAAGAATGTTATGAACTCCTTGCGCGACATTCATGAGTCAAGATATAATCTTATCACGACACTGAAAGGTGGCGAGGACAAATAATCTGATAGAAAAGTTATGGCACAATTAGATACAGGCGGAAATAGCAATTCCAAGCAAAAGAAAATGAACGCCCGTGTCGACTTTACACCTATGGTCGACATGATAATGTTGCTCGTGACTTTCTTCATGCTCTGTACTACCCTGCTCAAGCCCCAAACGATGGAAATCACGATGCCTTCCGACAAGGACGACATCAAAAAGGAGCAAAAGAGCCAAGTACAGACCGATGAAGCTATCACGATTATCATTGGCAAAGACAATAAACTCTATTATTTCGAGGGCAAGCCTTCTGAAGCTCAACTTCAAGAAACTGCTTATGGCAAAGATGGTATTCGCGCAGTTCTTCTTCGCAAAAACCAAAAAGCCAAAGTTCAAGTAGATGCTCTAAGACGTAAACTGCAAGCACAATTTACAGGTAACGTTGAACAAGCCAAGAAGAACAAAGAGCAATTCAAAGAAGAGCTCCGCAAAATCAAAAATGCAGATGGCACTCCAACAGCGATTATCAAGCCTATGGACGAGTCCACCTACCTCAATTTGATAGACGTGCTCGACGAAATGCAAAACTGCTACATCGGAAAGTATGTGATCGACAAAGTAAATGATCAAGACAAGAAGATGGTAGAAGAGTTGAACAAAAAGTAAATTCATAAGTAACAGTAATCCCTATGTCAAAAGTCGATATTATCTCGCGCGAATGGTGCGACCTCGTCTTTGAAGGACGTAATAAGAGCTACGGTGCTTATGATTTGCGTTCTAAAGCTGGTAGACGTCACCTCTATGCGATTATTGATATCCTCGTGGGTATTGCAGTCATCGCTGGTTTGATTTTCACCTACGCAAAAGCGAAGGAAGCCATCCAAGCATCTTTGGCAGCAGACACTGAAGCAGTGACTGAATTGTCAGAATTGAAGAAGGAAGAGCTTAAGAAAGAAGAACCTAAAGTACAAAAGCAAGAGGAGCAGCCCAAACAAGAGCAGCTTCAAAAAGTTGCAGTTCGTGCATCTGTAGGTTTTACAGTTCCTGACATCGTTGACAAAGTTGACGAGAGCAAGAAAATAAAGAACCAAGAAGAACTGAACCGAAGCAACATTTCCATTGCTGCAGTTGACTATGCAGGTGACGCTAATGGTAAAGGTACCATCGACGACCTTCTCAAAGGTCAAGAAGCTGGTGGTGATGCACCACAACAAAAACAGAAGGAAGAAGAGGCTCCTATCCACACTGTTGTAGAACAACAACCTCAATTCCCTGGTGGTGAAGCAGCTTTGCTTGCATACGTAGCAAAGAACATCAAATACCCAGCTATCGCAGTAGAACAAGAAATCCAAGGTACAGTTCAGCTTCGCTTTGTGGTAGAAGCAAACGGTTCTATTGGTGATGTTCAAGTTGTGAAATCTCTTGAGTCACACTGCGACAAGGAAGCAATTCGAGTGGTGAAATCATTACCTCGTTTCATTCCTGGTAAACAGCAAGGTCGCCCCGTACGTGTATGGTTTACCCTTCCCGTACGCTACTCTATCCAGAACTAAACTTCAGTTGTAAATTTCACAACTGCATTTCAATAACCTGCGTCTTAGGCCTCGGCCGTGAGGCGCAGGTTTATTCTTATTCTCGAGAGCTACATATATAATCCTTGTATCTCATTTATCTTCTGAAAAGTTTCCCTTTCTCTCCCATAAACAATTACTTCACCGATAGAGGTAAGATTTTAGTTGATGAATCAAAAAAGAACACTAAAACAAAAGTAGTATACAAGCTTTGTCTTTGAAATAACATTTCAGTTTAGCGACCTATTTATCAATTCACATATCCCCCTTTATAGTATGCGAAAACTTCTCTTTCCATTGCTAGCATTAGCATTACTAATTAGTTGTGGCACCAATCCCAAGAAAGCCAATGCTTACCTACACGAAGATGACGTTAGGTTTGCAGCAGACGTCAGTTTTCAACCTATTATTGAAGAGTTATCCGAATTATACGGACTTCGCAAACCAGAAGCTGTAATGCAGCCTCTATATTGCAGCGAAGATTCTGCTATACGTTTATTACTAGCTGATAGCTTTCGTATGGCCATCACAACTCGCCCTTTAAGTGATAATGAGAAAGCCATTGTCCAACAACACAATCTTCCTCTACTTCAATCAAAGCTGGCTTACGACGCCTTTGCTCTCATTGTCAACAAACAAAACCCAGATACGGTAATTAACGTCAACGAACTGCGCCAGATTATACAAGGCAAAATCACTAGATGGGAACAACTCGAGATGGGTACAAAAAAGGGAGAATTAAATCTTGTATTTGATGCCTCCGGTTCAAGTACCGTTCGATACATGAAAGATAGCCTCAATAGAGGAAAAGATCTTCGAGGAAACGTGTTTGCTCAAGGAAGCAATATGAAGGTTATTCAAACAGTAAAAGAAAATCCTAACACAATCGGAGTAGTCTCAACAGACTGGTTACGTCTGCATCAAGGTGATACAACAACCTTACAAAACTTCTACGGGCTTGATGTCCGTGTTATGCTTGTGGGCAAAGTGGGTAAAGCTAAAGCTGACTGGCAGCGTCCCTATCAGTATTATATTGCTACTGGAGAATACCCCTTAGTACGCACTGTCTGGGAACTTGTAACTGATCCACGCACCCGAAGCACCATGCGTTCTTTTTACTTTTTCCTGAAAGACAATGATGGTCAACGTGTCATAAATAGTAGTTCTCAACTACTAACACGCAATCAAGTTCAGATTAAAGAAGTAGTGATAAAATAGTAGTAAAATGTAGAGGCAACCGCACTTAGAACAGCATTTCGGTGCACATTTACATTCAATATGTAAGACAATTATATTTATTCCTCACGGAGGCACCTGGGATGATACCCCAAGGCATTATAAAGAAAACTGCTGTTCATAATTGTACATTTGTTGGTGATAATTCAAATGTACAAAATGTTCGGCAGTTTTCGCTTTGGGGGGACGTCATCACTCCAAATGTCAGATGACCCCTAAGTTACTCGTAGTCCCTTGTATTAGTTCCTCTAAAATGCCAACTACATACGTCATTTGCAGTATACTACGCACGCACTCTCAACGCTTAAGCATGTGTTATCGTCTTTCCTATAGAGCTTGCTACGTAGTCAATGTTTTTTGTTATCTTTGCAGAGGATTAGTCCTAAAGATGCGATATATAGAGGCAACTCCTCCATGTATATTTGGGATTAGAACCACAAGTTTTCAGCATCCTCAACTATTCATTTCGCGATAATGAAACTTATATTGATGACGCGTCCCGAATTTTTCGTGGAAGAACACCAGATTCTTACAGCTCTCTTCGACGAAGGACTTGATACGCTTCACCTACGCAAACCGAATTCCGAACCAGTTTATTCCGAACGTCTTCTTTCGCTCATCCCCGATGGATATCGAAAGAAGATAGTAGTACATGACCACTTTTACCTCAAGCAAGAATATGGACTCAAAGGTATTCACCTGAACAGCCGTAACACTAAAGAGACACAAAACTACAAAGGACACATTTCTTGTTCTTGTCATAATGCACAAGAACTCAGTAATTGTGCTAGCTTTTGCGACTATATGCTATTGGGACCACTCTTTGACGCTTTAGATCAAGATGATTTCAATCCCACTTTCTCCCTACAAATGCTCCGCCAAATGGCACAAAAGAAGGTCATCAACAAAAAAGTGATGGCCTTTGGTGGTATCGGTCTAAACAATATCCAAGAATTAAAAGAACTCGGATTCGGTGGTTTTGTTGTTCTTGGCGATATTTGGAATCGATTTAATCTCCACACAAGCAACGACTACAAAGAAGTTGTTTACCACTTCCGAAAACTTCGCAAAATCGTGGACTGATCGAAAATTCATATTGTCCACTATAAATACACCTGAAAAAGATTTGAAGTTCCGCTTAAGTTTATTAGAGACTAGTATCTCAAACATAAGCAAAAGACTAAAAGTACACACTTCCCCCATTGACCCAATTCATTCCAAACCAATACACACTCACAACGTAATGAACAGTAAAATGAAAGTCTTCTCTGGCACAAAATCGCGCTACTTGGCCGAGAAAATTTGCGAAAACCTTGGTTGCTCACTTGGCAATGTAAGTATTACCTACTTTGCCGACGGCGAATTTGAGGTTTGCTACGAAGAATCTATCCGCGGATGCGATGTTTTCCTCGTGCAAAGCACTTTCCCCTCCACTGACAATCTCATGGAATTGCTCCTCATGGTTGATGCTGCGAAACGTGCTTCTGCACGCTCCATCCAAGCTGTAGTGCCTTACTACGGATGGGCACGACAAGACCGTAAGAGCAAACCCCGCGTTTCAATTGCTGCCAAGCTCGTTGCTAACATGCTTAGCGTTGCTGGTATCGATCGCATCATGACTATGGACCTCCATGCAGACCAAGAACAAGGCTTCTTTGAAGTACCTGTAGACCATTTGTTCGCATCGACCATTTTGCTTCCCTACGTAAAGAGCCTTAACCTCAAGAACATTTGCATTGCAACTCCTGACGTTGGTGGTTCCAAACGTGCTAGCACCTACGCAAAGTATCTGGATTGCCCCATCGTTATTTGCAATAAAACTCGCAAACGCGCCAATGAGGTAGACTCAATGGAAGTCATTGGTGACGTAGCTGGTATGGACGTAGTTCTTGTAGACGACATGGTTGACACAGCTGGCACCATTACTAAGGCGGCAGACTTGCTTAAATCTAAAGGTGCAAACTCTGTACGCGCCATGGCATCTCACTGCATTATGTCAGGCCCTGCAGACGAGCGTGTGGAAGCTAGTGCACTGGAAGAAATCGTATTTACCGATTCCATCCCCTATAATGGGACTTCTTCTAAGGTGAAACAGCTCAGTGTAGGACCTCTCTTCGCAGAAACGATTCGTCGCGTCCTCGAAAATGAAAGCATTAGCAGCCAATATCTCATCTAATTCTTTCTAATCACCACAAGAATTTCGGTGGAACTTTGTACTGCACTCAATTGAAACAGAGGTTTTCAGCATACTTTTCTAAAGTATTGCTTTATTCTTCTCTCATCTCAATCGTAGTGGTAGAGAGTTCCACCGAAATCATTTAGTTTCAAAGGTCTTTATCTTAGCATATTGTAGCTAAGATTCATCCATCCTATAAATAAAAGTTTCGACTATGCGTCGCAAATTCATACTTACGCTTTGGACATTACTCATTAGCGGTTTACTACTTACTTCACTCGCTTTTATCGGAATTGAACGTGGGTGGATAGGTTATATGCCCGATATGGAGCAAATCCAAAGCCCTATCAACAAATTTGCGTCGCAAGCATTTACCTCAGATGGTGTACTTCTGGGTACATGGTCGCGCAAAGAGAACCGTGTCTTCGTTGATCAAGATAGTATTTCTCCATATCTCATCAAAGCGCTTGTTGCCACAGAAGACGAGCGATTCTATGAACACTCAGGCGTTGATGCCAAAGCCTTAGGACGTGCCGTGATTAAACGCGGAATTATGGGACGACATAATGCCGGAGGTGGTTCAACCATTACACAACAGCTGGCAAAGCAATTATATTCAGCCACCGCTAAAACTACAATAGAACGCTTGCTACAAAAACCTATAGAATGGGTGATAGCCGTAGAGATAGAGCGTTACTATACTAAAGAAGAGATAATCACCCTGTATCTCAACTATTTTTGACTTCCTACACAATGCTGTGGGAATCAAAACAGCTGCCAACGTTTACTTCGGAAAATCAGCTTACAACTTGTCTATCAATGAGGCAGCTACGCTTATTGGAATGTGCAAAAATCCTTCTTACTTCAACCCTGTGCGAGATTTAGAGCGTTGTCGCCTACGTCGCAATGTAGTGCTTGGACAAATGGTTAAAGCAGGCTACTTAAGTGCGGATAGTTGCGCCCAATTAAGTGCAGAACCTATCACACTTAATTTCCATCGCATCGACCACAAAGAGGGAAAAGCAGCATACCTTCGCGAATATCTTCGTCAAATCTTAATGGCAGACAAGCCCAAACGCGAGAACTACAGAGAATGGCAGTTGCAACAATTCTACACCGACTCGCTCTCCTGGGAGACTGACCCACTATATGGCTGGTGCAAGAAAAACAAGAAACGTGATGGTAGTAATTATGACATATATACCGATGGACTAAAGGTATATACCACTATCGATTCTCGAATGCAGAGCTACGCAGAATCATCAGTGTTCAATCATGTTGCGTTTGGTTTACAGCCTGAATTTAACAAGAAGCGAAGTTCTTTCCCCAACTTCCCCTACTCTAATAATCTGAGCGCAAATCAAATAAAGCAGATTTTCAATCGTGCCATGCGACAAAGTGATCGTTATCGTATGATGAAACAAGCAGGAGCAAGCGAGGATGAGATAGAATCTGCATTTAAGACAAAAATACCGATGACGGTATATAGCTATCATGGAGACGTTGACACCGTCATGTCGCCCATGGATTCTATTCGCTACTACAAATCATTCCTTCGTTCTGGACTTGTTTCCATTGACCCGCATAACGGTTACGTGAAAGCCTACGTAGGAGGTTTACGTTATTCGCAATTCCAATATGATATGGCAATGGTAGGTCGTCGACAAATCGGTTCGACAATGAAACCTTTTGTCTTTGCGCTTGCCATGGAAGATGGATACACTCCAGAAAGTCTCATTTCAAATGGTCAGCGTACTTATCGCGTGGCAGGTGCTTCTTGGACTCCACGCAACGCCAACCACTCACGTGCAGGGCAGATGGTATCTCTTAAATGGGGGTTATCGCAATCTAGTAACTGGGCTACCGCAAATCTCATGAATCAAGTGGACCAAAGTGGTAACCGCCTTGTTCGCTTGTTGCATAGTTTTGGCATTGTTAACCCAGACATTCATCCCTCTATGGCCTTATGCTTAGGACCTTGCGATGTTACAGTGAGCGAAATGGCTTCAGCATACACCGGTTTTGTGAATAGCGGTCTTAGATGTGCTCCTATTCTCGTGAGCAAAATTGAAGATAGCGAGGGAAATGTTATTGCAGAATTCACCCCTCGTATGACAGAAGTCGTAACAGAACAAACAAGTCGATACATTATCGACATGATGCGAGCTGTAGTAGACCAAGGCACTGCCAAGCGTTTGAGATTCAAATACAATTTGACAGGACCAATAGCTGGTAAAACGGGTACAACCAACAATAACTCAGACGGATGGTTTGTGGGTGCATTCCAGATCTCGTTACCGTTTGCTGGGTAGGCGGAGAAGATCGTGACATTCACTTCAACTCCACCGCTATGGGACAAGGAGCCTCAACGGCTCTACCAATTTGGGCATTCTATATGACGAAAGTTTATCGGGACAAGGCTCTAGGATACGACCCCAAAGCTGAGTTTTACTCCGATAATACCGACAAAACTCAATCTACCACGCAGTCGGAAAGTAAAGCACCAAAGAAAAAAGACTCGCCCACAAGCGAAGGCAACAGCCAACAGCCCAAAGTAGCCACAACTAATAAAGAAAAGAATAACGGAGGGGATAATGTATTTCGATAAAGAAATTGCACCCAATGAGCGATAATAAACCGAACACTTACCCACATTTTCAAGAACTTCTTCTACCTCTCTTAATCGTTTGTTTATGAAATTCATAGCTATTATCCCGGCTCGATACGCATCGACGCGATTTCCCGCAAAACCTTTAGCGATTCTTGCAGGAAAACCCATTATACAACATGTATATGAGCGAGTTTCTAAAGTAATTTCCAATACTTTCGTAGCAACTGATGACGAAAGAATAGCGCAAGCTGTAGAGGAATTTGGAGGGAAGTATATCATGACCTCCACCAGCCATCGCAGTGGAACAGATCGTTGCGAGGAGGCTGTTCAGAAATCTGGAATTGCAGTGGACGTAGTTGTCAATGTACAAGGAGATGAGCCCTTTATTGCTGCAACACAAATCGAAACCTTATGCCAATGCTTTGAACAACCCAACACAGACATTGCCACCTTGGTGAAGCCTTTACTCCCGACATGGGTATCGAAGCCTTGAAGAACCCTAATTCTCCCAAAGTGGTGCTGGATAAGCAAGAATGCGCACTCTATTTTTCCCGATCAGTAATTCCATATCTCAGAGGAGTAGACGAAAAGGAATGGCTTACACACCATACCTTCTACAAACATATCGGTCTGTATGCCTATCGCCGCTCCGTTCTTAGCGAGATTACACAATTACCCCCCGGCAGATTAGAGCAATTAGAGAGTCTGGAACAACTTCGCTGGTTGGAAAACGGATATCATATCCGGGTTGGTAAAACGGACATTGAAACGATAGGTATAGACACTCCAGAAGACTTGCAACTTGCAGCTGACTTCTTAGCGCAACAAGCACAAAAAAACAAATGAAAACTTTGTAGTGTCAGGAAGAAAAGCTATCTTTGCGCATATAACCACCGAGGTTTTTCCTCAAGTGTTTAAGATTCTCTCTATATATTTCTCTATGCGTAAATTTATTTTCATCACCCTTGCCGCAGCTTTTTTTTCATTGTCAGCCAGCGCAGATGATGGTTTGTCGGTAAAATCTTTCCGTTGGAAGGATGGAGAATATGTTGGCGATGCAACTAAAAATGTTCCAAATGGAAAAGGTCGTCTCGTTATGGGCAATGGGGATATATACGAAGGAGATTTTGTCAAAGGAAAACGCCAAGGTTATGGCGTTCTCACCTTGAAATCTGGAGAAAAGTACGAAGGTCAATGGTTCAATAACGAACAACACGGCCGAGGAATATATTATTACATCAATAACAATCGCTACGACGGTCTTTGGTATCGTGACTACAAAGAAGGAAAAGGCACGATGTACTATTACAATGGCGACGTATATTCAGGAGATTGGAAAGATGATAAACGAAATGGTGAAGGCACTTATACCTACGTAAGTGGTGCTTCATACAAAGGTCATTGGGTCAATGATAAGAAACAAGGAAAAGGTTCTTTTGATTGGTTTGATGGCACAAAATACGAAGGAAATTGGTTTAATAACCAACGCAATGGATTCGGCACCTATTATTATGCTGATGGAGACATATATGTCGGTGATTGGAAAGACGATAACCAACACGGAAAAGGCATATACCGGTTCAAAAACGGCGATGTTTATGAAGGTCAATATCAAAATGGCGAACGTACAGGCGAAGGGGTAACCAATTTTGCCAATGGTGATAAATACACAGGACGTTTCCTCAATGGAGAACAAAGTGGACAAGGCACCTATATATGGAAAGGTAAAGCCACCTACACGGGGCAATGGAAAGCTGACAAACCTGACGGCAAAGGCGTGTACAAGACCAAAGCAGGCGATGACTACGATGGTACTTGGAAAAACGGCATGATGGACGGTGAAGGCATACTCCATACCGAGCAAGGCGAACGCTATAAAGGACAGTTCAAAGACAACCAAAAACATGGTTCCTGCATTGAGATTACTGCAGATGGTACTCGATTTGAAGGAGCTTATGACCGAGGAGAGCGTCATGGTAACTTTACAGAATATGACAAAAATGGTAATAAAATAGCTGCTGGTTCTTATAACCACGGAAGACGAACTGAAACATTCCGCAAGTAACAGTTTGTTTGGAATCTATCTAAATATATCTCCTTTCCCTCTTTATAGGATATAAGAAAATGAATTGCATAGAACAAAATTGAGTTATGCAAGCAACAGAAGACTATATTCTTCCGTTGAAGTTCTTATTATAAGCCTTATCCTACAACAACGCGTATCTAATATGAAAGCTACCTCTAAAAAGCCTGCCTCAAGCAAGGCGACGATTAGCAAAAAGGAAGCGAGCAAAAAAATGCCCCTTCTTAAGATTGTGAAGAATGACGAATGGCTTACTCCTTATCAGGAAGCCATCGTTGGAAGACATCAACACGCCCTTACAAAAATAGAGGAGCTTACACAAGGACAACAGCGTTTAGCAGAGTTTGCTATGGGGCACCATTTCTTTGGACTTCATCGCTCTGGCAAACAATGGATTTTCCGCGAATGGGCACCTAATGCAACCCAAATCTTCCTCGTTGGTGACTTCAACAACTGGGAAGAGTCTTCAGAATATGAACTCACGCGTGTAGGAGAAAATGGAAACTGGGAGATTAAACTCCCTGCGAAATCCATCCACCACGGAGACCTTTACAAACTTCATGTATATTGGGAAGGAGGAAAAGGAGAACGCATTCCGTCTTATGCCACACGTGTGGTGCAAGACGAACAAACAAAGATTTTTCTGCACAAGTTTGGGCGCCTGCTAATCCGTATGTTTTCAAGAAAACAAATTTCAAGCCTAACAGAAATCCCCTTCTTATCTACGAATGCCACATTGGTATGGCGCAAGATGCAGAGAAGGTGGGCACATATAACGAGTTTCGTGAAAACATTCTTCCCCGCATCATCGCTGATGGGTACAATTGTATCCAAATAATGGCAATACAAGAGCATCCTTATTACGGATCTTTTGGCTACCATATCTCCAATTTCTTTGCTACTTCTTCCCGCTGTGGAACTCCTGGAGAGTTAAAACAGCTCATTGACGAAGCTCACCAGCACGGCATTGCAGTCATCATGGACTTAGTGCATAGCCATGCAGTCAAGAACGAAGTAGAAGGTCTTGGCAATTTTGCTGGAGACCCACACCAATATTTCTATACAGGCGACAGACGTGAACATCCAGCTTGGGATTCTCTCTGTTTCGACTATGGTAAAAACGAGGTTTTACACTTCCTTCTCTCCAACTGTCGCTACTGGCTCGAAGAGTTCCAATTTGATGGTTTCCGATTCGACGGAGTAACTTCTATGCTTTATTATAGTCATGGTTTAGGAGCATCTTTCGGAGGTTATGGTGACTATTTCAATGGACATCAAGACGACAATGCTATTTGCTATCTGACTTTGGCTAATGAAGTGATTCATCAGGTTAATCCTAACGCAATTACGATTGCCGAAGAAGTAAGCGGTATGCCTGGGCTTGCCCTCCCCTTCAAGGATGGCGGCTATGGTTTTGACTATCGTATGGCAATGAACGTCCCTGACTATTGGATCAAAACCATCAAAGAACTCAAGGATGAAGACTGGAAGCCATCTTCTATTTTCTGGGAATTGACCAATCGTCGAGCAGACGAACATAATATCTCATATACAGAGAGCCACGACCAAGCCCTTGTAGGCGATAAAACGATTATCTTCCGCCTGATTGATGCCGATATGTATTGGCATTTCCGCAAGGGAGACGAAATGATCGTGCTACTCGTGGCATTGCCCTACACAAAATGATTCGTTTGGTAACTGCTTCTACTATTAATGGCGGTTATCTTAACTTTATGGGTAATGAATTTGGTCACCCAGAATGGATTGATTTCCCACGAGAAGGCAACGGATGGAGCCATAAGTACGCACGTCGTCAATGGCATTTGGTAGATGACAAAGAATTGTGCTATCACTTCTTAGGCGATTTTGACAAGGCTATGCTTAGCACGCTCAAATCAGAACGCAACATCCAGAAATTACCTGTTGTTGAAATTTGGCACAACGATGGCGACCAGATTCTAGCATTCCAACGTGGCGATCTCTTATTCGTCTTCAACTTCTCCCCTACCACCTCCTATACGGATTATGGTTTCATGGTGAAAAAAAGGAGCTTACTCTGTGGTACTTAACACAGACAACCCTGATTTCGGTGGATATGGTCTTACAGACGACACCATCACCCACTTCACCAATGATGACCCCATCTTGGAAGCTGACGGAAAAGGCTGGTTGCAACTATACATTCCAGCGCGTTCAGCGGTGGTGCTCCGCAAGAAATAACTCATGAAGTCATTATTTACTTCCAACCGAAGAGTGCGTATTATCCAATACGCACTCTTCGGAGTGTTTATCTTCCACTTCACTGCTGTGTTGCATGCTGAGGACTTACTCATTCTAGGCATGCGGTATTTCCTGCGCTAACCACCCAACATCTTCTAACACATCCCCAATCCATTGGTAGTATCACAACACTCGTTCTCCTCCCAATACTTATTGGCACAAACGAATGCTGGCTGTGGATGACTCGCATTGGGAATACTTTACGTCAGTTTGTAGCTATATTTCTATCCTTCTTTCTCATTGGGATTATTATCCCTTCGGATGAATTAAAGACTTTAGAGCATCAAACAGCACGACTTCTCGCCATAGGATTAAAAGACAAAGCTTTTGAAGTGGGGCGTAATTATCCATTCTCTACGGCAAATCTACAAGCTCTACGTATTCAAGCCCTAGAGACCAACGATAGTTTAGGTAATTACCTCTTTTCAAAACCACAGCACTATTATAATATTCAGCAACGGCGCGTGGCTCTACAACAACTGTCTATTCCTGTCAGCCAAGGCGGTTTGAACTATTTGGCAAAAAAAAAACTCATATACATCCTGAACCTCAACACATTTCCGCTCTTCTTGATGGCAATTTACCACTATTTGCCAAGACACTGCCAAGTCACTTCACTCAACATTTGAAGTCCTCACAAATTCCTCTTTACTATCGTCAAGCCTTGCTTCTTTATATGCGTCTAAACACGCATCCAATCCTCAATTATATTGATGATGCTACAGAGGCAAACTACAGAGACTTCTTAGATCAACAGCGCAAACTGCGACTTCAATATCCACCTACAGCCCAAGAAACTTACAGTATAGCTGAGAAGAACAAGATGAGTTTCTTCTATGGCAACACCTATTGGTACTACTTCTTCTATGAGATACCTCATCAATAAAATAGTTTAGTAGCTCATTATTTTAAGCATTCTCAAAACCACCACAGATGGATCATATTTACCGCCGCGATGTTCTCGATTTTGTCACCATCGCCACAGAGTTTTGCAAACAAGTTGAACAATGCGCAGGCAGCGAGCGCAGCGAATTTGTAAGCGTTATGCAGCGCCTACTTCCCATGATATATCTCAAAGCCTCAATGGTAGAAGAAGTGGAAGAAGGTTTTGGCTACGTAGATTCAGTAGTCACAGAGGAAGACTACGAATATGTTCGCACACAAATTTCATCAATTATGCGTGATGCAGACGACTATCTGGACGTTTTTGTGGAAAGTTTTCGCTACTCAGACGCCCCTGTAGTCTGCACCGTTAGCGAAAGTCTGGCAGATGTTTACCAAGCACTGCGCAATATGGTAGAAACTTTCCGCAGTGAAATTGACGAAGCCATGGAAGTTGCCCTATTCGATTGTCTCGAAGATTTCAAACTTCGTTGGGGACAACTCCTTTTAGGTGCAACTCGCGCTATTCATGAACTCATCGCGTCTGGTCAAACCGATGAACTTTAGTGCTCAGCAGCACAATCATTATTTCAAAAATCATGCAAGAACTTTTTGTTCGTACCGATAAAAAACTTATTCCCACCCTCCCTCGCTATACATTTGGAGGGCGTATTATCGTGGTGCAAAGCGAAAGCGAAGCCAACCGCGCGGTTGCCTATCTACGTACACAAAAAAATAGTAGGCATCGACACCGAAACACGTCCCTCTTTTTCGTCGGGGGCAACAACATAAAGTTGCGTTAATCCAGATTGCAACTACCGACATTTGTTTTCTTTTTCCGTCTCAACTACATGGGATTTCCTGAAAGTCTTGTCAACCTATTAGAAGACGCTCAAATTGCGAAGGTGGGACTATCGCTTAAAGACGACACCCACCAGTTGACGCAACGTCATCCTGGATTTACTCCCAAACATTTCATCGACTTGCAACAAATGGCTTCGCAAATGGGTATTGAAGACATGAGCTTAGCTAAGCTCTTTGCCAACTTCTTTCGCCAACGCATTTCTAAGAATGCCCAGCTTTCCAACTGGGAAGCAGATGCTCTCGATGAAAAACAACGCATTTATGCTGCCACCGATGCTAGCGCGTGTCTATTGCTTTACGCTAAAATGCAAGAACTCACCAGTAATCAGCAGTACAAACTTATTTCAGTCTCCTAATCTCCAAACATTCGCTCAATGATAACCATACAACTACGCAGAGGTAAAGCAGAAAGTATCAAACGTTTCCACCCTTGGATCTTCTCTGGGGCAATCCAAGGAACTCATCCCCGTAACCAACACATTGAAGAAGGAGAAATCGTTCGCGTAGTTGATCACGAGGGAGCATTCATTGCACTTGGACACTATCAAATTGGCTCAATCGCCGTACGCATCCTTAGCTTTGAGGAAGTAAACATAGATGAAAACTTTTGGACCTCTCGACTGCGTCAAGCTTTTCGCATGCGTACAGCCTTGGGATATTCTAATCGCGGCAAGGAACATAGTATCTATCGTCTAGTTCACGGAGAAGGTGATCAACTACCTGGGCTAATCATCGACGTATTTGGAGAAACCGCTGTGATGCAAGCCCATTCTGTAGGTATGCACGTGTGTCGTGAAATCATTGCCGACGCACTTATCGAAGCCACGGAAGGTCAAGTGCGCAATGTTTACTACAAGAGCGAGACTACCCTTCCCTATAAAGCCGAACTCGGTCAAGAAAATGGTTTTCTGCGTGGAGAGACTTCCGAAAACATCGCCCTTGAAAACGGACTTAAATTTCACATCGATTGGCTTCACGGGCAAAAAACAGGTTTCTTTATTGATCAACGAGACAATCGTGCCCTATTAGAGCACTATAGCCGTGGGAAAAATGTACTCAATATGTTCTGCTACACTGGCGGATTCTCAGTCTACGCTATGCGTGGGGCAGCCAATCTCGTGCATAGCGTAGATGTAAGTGCCAAAGCTATCGAACTTACACGTCAAAACATCGAACTCAATTTCCCCAACGATGCACGTCACGACGCCTTTGCCGAAGATGCTTTCAAATATCTCCAACGAGCAGGCAGCGACTATGACCTCATCGTTCTTGACCCTCCCGCCTTTGCTAAGCACAAAGACGCTCTTCGCAATGCCTTAAAGGGCTATACGCGCCTTAACGCTGCTGCATTTGCCAAAAATTCGTCCTGGAGGCATTGTCTTTACTTTTTCTTGTTCTCAAGCAGTCAACAAAGACCAATTCCGTCTCGCCGTGTTCACAGCTGCAGCTCAAAGCAAACGCCACGTACGCATCTTGCATCAGCTTCACCAGCCAGCTGACCATCCCATCAACATCTACCACCCCGAAGGAGAATATCTCAAAGGTTTGGTGCTATATGTAGAATAAAAACGAAGCAAGATTTGTTCAAATCATAGAAAATCACTAACTTTGCAGCCGAAATCGAGTTACCTATCCTTATTAGTGACTTGATGCAGAGGTTCCGTAGCTCAGTTGGATTAGAGCAACAGCCTTCTAAGCTGTGGGTCTTGGGTTCGAACCCCAACGGAATCACTGAGGAAAGCATTAGAAATTCTAATGCTTTCCTCTTTTTATATACGACCTAAACGAGATAACCAACCTTCATAGTGCCAAAGCATCCAACACATTCCTCCATCTTCTGCACATTTTCGTCTTTTCCACGGATTCTCTGCTAAAGACAACCGCTAAACCGCAAAATTTTGTGTACCTTTGCAGCAAAACATAACTCCCAAGTCATCATGACACGCCAAGAACTCATTGACAACATTCGTCGCAAGCAGAGCTTCCTCTGCGTAGGTCTAGACACCGACCTCAAAAAAATTCCTCAACACCTCTTGCAAGAGGAAGACCCTATCTTTGCTTTCAACAAAGCCATCATTGATGCCACTGCACCTTATTGCGTAGCCTACAAGCCCAATTTGGCTTTCTATGAATGCTTCGGTCTCGAAGGTTGGAAAGCTTTGATAAAACTATCAACTACATCAAAACTCACTACCCCGACCAATTCATTATTGCTGATGCCAAACGTGGTGACATTGGCAACACCTCTGCCATGTATGCACGTTGCTTCTTTGAAGAAACAGGAGTAGACTCTCTCACAGTAGCTCCTTATATGGGTGAAGACTCTGTGACTCCTTTCCTGCAATATGAAGGCAAATGGGTTATTCTTTTGGCCCTCACTTCCAACAAAGGTAGCCACGATTTCCAACTCACCACTGACGAGCATGGCGAACGTCTTTTTGAAAAAGTGCTTCGTACCAGTCAACAATGGGGCAATGCCGATCAACTAATGTACGTAGTAGGTGCTACCCAAGGTAAGCTTTTTGAGGACATTCGCCGCATTGTTCCAGAGCATTTCCTCCTGGTTCCTGGTGTAGGTGCCCAAGGAGGTTCTTTAGAAGACGTATGCCAATATGGTATGAATAAAGACTGTGGTTTGTTGGTGAACTCTAGCCGCGCCATCATCTATGCCGATAGTAGCGAACAATTCGCTCAAGCAGCAGGACACGCAGCACAAGAAGTGCAACAACAAATGGCGAATATCTTGGAAAAAGCGCAATTCTAATCGCACATTTAACATCTTTCCCCATCTTCCCTTGTTGGATTTTTCTTCCAATAAAGGAAGATTTTCTTTTCACTTTTACCCAAAGCTCCCTTCACGACTCCCCTAAAAAGTGACATCATGGAAGAAAAAAATCAGAAAAAAATCTCTGGAACAACTTCCAATTTTTCACCTCAACATCCACCAAAAACTTAGACGATGTTCTCGCTCTAGAACTACTTTTTCAGGCTGTTTTCGCCTAAAAACGCCCCATTTTAAGGGGAAAAACAAAGAAAAATGCACTTTTCTCGAAAAAAAAATCGCCAAAACATTTGGAGGTTTGAAGAAAATGTTGTTCCTTTGCAATCGCAAACCGATAAGGAATGCACCACACGGGAAAAGTGCTACACGGCTAGCTCCTTTCAAATCCTCCAGGGCTTGATCGCAGCAAAGGTAGTTAGTTGTAGCAGCGCGATGTGGTTAGCTTTCCCACCCGCCTCTTTAGCTCAGTTGGTCAGAGCACGTGATTTGTAATCTCGGGGTCGTTGGTTCGAATCCGACAAGAGGCTCACCAAAACATCCAGCAAATATGCTGGATGTCTTTTTTTTGCTACTACCTATACCGCTCCCCGCCCAATACATATCCCTGATATCCTAGACTCTCCTTCCTGCAGTTTCTTTTCCTCTATGCATCTACACTTGAGAAACTCTTTGAGTATCCTCTAAGTCGTCCCTTAAAAATCAGCAAATCACAACAAACGGTAGATAATCTAGTATAAAAACACGATATCTCAAAAAAAAAGAGTATTTTTGCAGTCAAAGCGAATTTTCGAGATTCCCCATTCTCGTTGGGCAATCTTTCGGGATTACCAGAAGGAAAGTCCATCGCACATTCACCCTCTTGATATTTATCTTCTATGCTCATCGATATTAAAGGCGCAAACATCTGTATTGACGACCGAAAGATACTTGAAAATGTAGAGTTTCATGTCAACAATGGCGAGTTTGTCTACGTTATTGGTCGCGTAGGAAGCGGTAAAAGCTCGCTTCTTCGTGCACTTTATGCAGAGTGCGACGTAGAAGAGGGAGAAGCCAAGGTCTTAGACTTCGATTTACTCCAACTTCGCAACAAGCATCTCCCAGAGTTGCGCCGTCATCTTGGCATTGTGTTTCAAGACTTTCTCTTTTGCAACACCGCACTGTCGGACAAAACCTCGACTTTGTGCTTAGTGCAACTGGTTGGAAAGTTAAGTCCGAAAGAGAATCACGCATTCGCGAAGTGCTCGACCAAGTTGAACTGTCACATAAAATCAACAATTTTCCCCACGAACTCTCGGGAGGTGAACAGCAACGTGTCTCCATTGCTCGTGCCATTCTCAACAAGCCAGCTCTAATCTTGGCAGATGAGCCAACAGGCAACCTCGACATGGAGACAGGACAACGCATTCTCGAACTTCTCCGATCCCTTACGAACGAAAATACTGCTGTGGTTATAGTGACACATAATCGTTCCTACCTCACAGCCTACCCAGGTACAGTGTACCAATGTGCAGAAGGTCATCTCATCAATGTGACCAAACAGTTCGTTAGTTCCGAAAAATAGAAAGCAAAGAGCCAAGACGACAACCTATAATCTCAGAAGCACACTTCAGTCTGTGCTTCATCTAGGACGAATATATCCTCTTTCTCCACTCTATTCATCAGATATCCATCATATAGCTCCACAAAAGGTATTGCTTCTCAATATGAAAGTCTACAAATTTGGCGGAACCTCCGTTGGTTCGCCCGAAAGAATGAAAGAAGTGTCTCGACTCATCACAGAAGATGGTGAGCCCAAGGTTGTGGTTCTCTCAGCGATGAGTGGCACCACCAATAGTCTTGTCGAGATTGCCGACTACTTGCGAAAAGGAAACCCCGAAGGTGCAAGTAACATGGTCAATAGACTTCACAACCTCTATAAGCAACATCTCCCTCTACTCTATAGCAAAGAAGAGACAACCACCAAGGTACGCGAGCGACTCGACGATATTTTCTTGCAACTCCATGAATTCCGCACACGCGAATTCAGTGAAGCTGACGAAAAAGCCATTTTGGCACAAGGCGAAATCATGAGTACCAACATGGTGACTGAGTACTTGAAGGAATGCGGTGTCAAAGCTATTCTCCTTCCCGCACTCGATTATATGCGTTTAGATGTCAATGGTGAGCCCGATCTCCCCTACATCCGCGAACGCTTGGCTTATCTTCTTGACAAGAATCCCAACTACGATATCTACATCACCCAAGGATTCATCTGTCGCAATGCCGATGGTCAAATCGACAACCTCCAACGTGGCGGGTCTGACTACACAGCATCTCTCATTGGTGCCGCCATCCGTGCCAACGAAATTCAAATTTGGACCGATATTGATGGTATGCACAACAACGACCCTCGCTTTGTTGAAGGTACTACCCCTGTGCGTCAACTCAATTTCGAGGAAGCAGCTGAACTTGCCTACTTTGGTGCAAAGATTCTTCACCCCACGTGTGTACAACCTGCTCGTTATGCAGGAGTGCCTGTTCGCCTAAAGAACACCATGGACCCCCAAGCTCCTGGCACGCTCATCAACAATGAATGCGAGGAAGGTCGCATCAAAGCTGTAGCCGCTAAGGACAACATCACGGTGATTAAAATCGTTAGTTCCCGAATGCTACTAGCCACGGGATTTATGTGCAAAGTCTTCAACGTATTTGACAAATACAAGACAAGCATCGACATGATTACCACCAGTGAGGTGGGGGTATCTCTCAGCATCGACAACACCAGTCACTTGGCTTCTATCGTAGACGAGCTCAAGGAAGTGGGTACCGTCGTTGTAGATGAAGGCATGTGCATCGTTTGCGTAGTCGGTGACTTGCGCTGGACCAATCGTGGTTTGAAAGCGATGCCACACTTGCCCTCAAGCATATCCCTGTGCGCATGATTAGTTATGGTGGTTCAGATCACAACATCTCTTTCCTTGTGAGCATGGAGCACAAACAAGCCGCACTTCAAGCCCTTCAAAAGCATCTTTTCTAGGGCACTTTAAGCTCTCGTCTAGAGATTTTACATTTGTCCTTAGGAGTAAACTGTTGCTCTCAAGGACAAATGCCTTTCTATACTCCCACCTCCCTTGGTGTCCACAGAATTTTTCTCCAGCTTTATACTTGCTCCCCATGAATATATCCCGCTTTTCTCAGCGCGTAACACCATTCTACTATTACGACCTCTCTCTACTTCGTCAAACGCTCGAAGCCATCACAACAGCCACTGCCGATACCCCTCACTTTCATGTGCATTATGCCCTCAAAGCCTGTGTAGCACCAGAGGTTTTGCGCACAATTTCACAGCACGGATTTGGAGCTGACTGTGTTAGTGGCGGAGAAGTGGAAGTAGCCCACCAACATGGTTTTAATGCAAGCAACATCGTTTTTGCTGGGGTTGGCAAAGCAGATTGGGAAATCAATCGTGCCCTCGAATTAGACATCCAGTGCTTCAATGTCGAAAGTCTGCCTGAACTGGAGATCATCAACGAGCTGGCAACTACCCAGAAGAAAGTGGCAAAGGTAGCCTTCCGCATCAATCCCAACGTGGATGCTCGCACCCATGCTAAAATCACCACAGGACTCAACGAAACAAGTTTGGTCTAGCAATCGACGATACCATTCCAGCCATTCGTCGAGCACAAGCATTGTCCAACATCGAGTTTGTAGGTCTACACTTCCACATCGGAAGTCAGATTACCGACCTCACTCCTTTCAGCGAATTATGCACCTGCATCAATGAACTCCAAGAGCAACTCGAAGAAGCGGGCATTACAGTGCCAACTCTCAATGTGGGAGGAGGTCTTGGTGTGAACTACGAACAACCAGATGCCGATGCAATTCCCAATTTTGCAGCCTATTTACTATTTTCAAGCAAGAACTCCAATTGTGCGAAGGACAATCCGTGCACTTTGAATTAGGACGCTCCATCGTAGCCCAGTGCGGCAGTCTCATTTCACGCGTTCTCTATGTCAAAGAAGGACAAGCTAAACGCTTTGTCATCGTAGATGCTGGCATGACCGACTTAGTGCGCCCTGCTATGTATGGCAGCCTCCATCAAATTGACAATCTCTCACACCCCGAAGCTCCTCAAGCACAGTTTGACGTGGTGGGACCCATCTGCGAAAGCAGTGATGTTTTTGCTAGCGACTACAAGTTACCCACTCCTAAGCGAGGCGACCTCCTAGCATTCCGTTCTGCAGGTGCTTATGGTGAAATTATGGCTTCCCAATACAACTGCCGCCGCTTACCAGGACACATTGCCGAATAATCCCCTTTTCTCTTTTTGCTTATCTCTCATCGCTTCCATCTTCTCTAAGGTTCATTTCCATGATTAGTCGAGATTGAAGCGATTTTTAGACTCTCCATTTCCATGGCAGGCATCTACATTCACGTCCCATTTTGCGAAAAACGCTGCAGCTATTGTAGTTTTTACAGCACCATTCACGGCAAAAAGGAGCGAGACGCCTTTGTCCGCAGTCTCATTGCGGAGATGCAACACCGCAAAATAGATGAAACCATCCACACGGTCTATTTTGGGGGAGGCACTCCTTCGCAGTTGGATGCCGAAGAACTGGAACTATGCTTCGAAGCTCTTCATCGTATTTTCCAAATATCCCCAGAAGCGGAATTTACTTTTGAAGCAAACCCAGATGACATCACCGCAGGAAAAGCGCAACATCTTGCACAACTTGGTATAAATCGTGTGAGCCTTGGGGTACAGAGCTTCAATGATGCACAACTTCTCACCATCAACCGACGACATACAGCCCTACAAGCGCGAGAAGCCATTGACATAGTGCACCAAGCTGGCATCGACAATCTCAGCATCGACTTAATGTTTGGGTTGCCACAGCAGACACTCTCCGATTGGCAGTGGGAACTACAACAAGCCTTTTCTCTCGACATCCAACATTTGTCAGCCTACGCCCTAACTTACGAAGAAGGCACTCCACTCTATTACAATCGTGCTAAGGGCAAAGTCAAGGAATGTGACGAGGAAACTTCGCTTGCTATGTTCCGCTTATTAACGGAGTCGGCACAAGAATTTGGATTTGAACAATATGAAATCTCCAACTTTGCACGTCCTGGATTCCGCTCTCGGCATAATGCAAGCTATTGGCAAGGAACTCCGTATTTAGGCTTCGGACCTGGTGCCCATTCCTACGACGGTTTTTTTCCACTCGACGCTTCAATGAGCATAAACTTCTTGCCTACAATGCAGCAAGTATAGTAGACACTCTATTTGCCGATGTGCCCCATCAACTCGAAATGCTCACCCCCGACGAACTTTACGACGAATTGATTCTCACACGTCTCCGCACCCGCGAGGGAATATCTCTGAAAGAACTAAGCGAACATCGTAAATCCTATCTCCTACGTACAGCACAAACCTTCCTCAATCGCGGTCTTCTAATGCTCACATCCGACAACCGCTTGCAACTCACACACGCAGGTGTCTTTGTGTCCGATGACATCATGGGAGAACTTATGTGGCCGTAGTTATTTCAATAAACAATATAGGACGTTGCTACTGCAAAATTGTGGTAAATCCGTTCCTCAACACTAAGAAAAGACTTGCAAGGATAGTCAGAATGGCTTACTTTTGCGAATACATCACCATCAAAAGCTATACAAATGGAAAAGAAAATAGTTCTAGCCCTCTTTTTATCAGCTTTCCTTGCCCAAGGTAAGGCCAGCAATGTAGCAGGTTTCCCTCAACCCACAGCACCAGCCGAAGGCATGGCTTCAGTGGCTCAACCTGTTGATTTGACCACTGCAGCAGAAACTGCTACGCAGTCTGTGGTCTATATCAAGGTGTCTAGCACCAGTCGCCAATCGCAGGTGCAAGAATTCGATCCATTTTCTGATTTCTTCGGAGATTTCTTTGGACGTGGTCAAAGCAGTCCACAACAACGCCAAGCGCCCAAGCGCAGTGGAGCAGGCTCTGGAGTTATTCTCACAGCAGACGGCTACATTGTCACCAATAATCACGTGGTGGAAGATGCTGACGAAATCCTCGTAAAGCTCAATGACAATCGTGAATATAAAGGACGAATCATCGGACTAGACAAGAGTTCGGACCTCGCACTCCTCAAGATAGAAGCAAAAGATTTGAAACCTATCACCGTAGGAAGCAGTGACAACTTGAAAGTTGGCGAATGGGTGCTTGCCATTGGCAACCCTTATGGCTTTACTTCCACAGTAACAGCCGGTATCGTCAGTGCTAAGGCACGCTCACTCCAAGGTAGTAACACCATCGAAAGTTTCATCCAAACTGATGCAGCCATCAACCCTGGAAATTCAGGTGGTGCGCTTGTCAATGTGAAGGGTGAATTGGTGGGTATCAATGCGATGCTCTATTCACAAACAGGCTCATACTCAGGATACGGCTTCGCCATTCCTACTACCATCATGGACAAAGTGGTAAAGGATCTCCGCGAGTTTGGCGCAGTGCAACGCGCACTTCTTGGTGTAGCAGGTACCGACGTATCAACTTATATCGATGCTCAAAAAGAAAAAGGTAAAGAAACTGATTTAGGAGTACTTACAGGCTTCTATATTGAAGAAGTAACTGCCGATGGAGCTGCGGAGGAAGCTGGTTTGAAACGCGGGGATGTCATCACAGAAATTGACGGAAAGAAGATTGAAAAGTTCGGAAATTTACAAGAACTCTTGGCTAGCCATCGCCCCGGTGACAAAGTTCGCGTCACCTATGTGCGCAAGAAAAAGACATACACCGCCACACTCACACTGCGCAATGTCCAAGGCACAACTTCTAAGATAGAGAGTGTGGATCAAGAGTCCATGGGTGCTGCTCTTCGTGCGCTTTCTGATGCTGAAAAATCTGAACTAGGATTGAAAAATGGCATCATTGTGAGCAGTATCAAGGCAGGAAAACTTCAAGACGCTGGACTCAGCAAGGGTATCATCATCACGCAAGTGAACGACAAAGTGATAAACTCTGTTGCAGACTTTGAAGAAGCCGTGAAGGCAGCCAATATGAGCAGCGATCGCGTACTTTGGATTCGCGCAAAAACTCAAAGCGGTCTCAATCGTTCTTATACTGTTGAACTGGGTGATGCCAAAACTTCTATCAAGAAAAAGAAGTAACCTTCTTTATCGCCACAAATACGACCCTCCGATTCGAGGAACAAAAAGAGAGAAATTCCCAGTGAGTTTCTCTCTTTCATTTTTGCTTTTAACACAAAATCCGGCGTTGTTTCGAGCACTCTATACTTAAGATAGGTTCTATCGACTTCTCAGCGCATTAAAAAATGCGATTTCCCACCTAGATTTGAAGAAATTGCCGAATTCATCGGAGGGTTTAGTACATTTTCTCCCATAATCTCCACTAAAAACTCCTACAAATGAAAAATTTGCTCCGTAGTTTTCAAAATTTTCTCGGACGTTTTTCAAATTATCTCCGACGTTTTTGATTGTACCCTCCGCCATCTACCCTACAGCTGCTTTTCAGAACAAAAGAAAGCGACAAAAGAACAATACAATGACGCCATTTTTGCTCACCGATTTTGTCTTTCTGATTCGCGATTTTAACATAAGATGCCCACACAAGATAGGCACATATCCGATGCAACCAACGATGAATCTCTCTATAAGTGCACATAAATTCGCAAAAACCCCAGAACAGAAATCCACAAACAGCCTAAAATACGCTCGAAAATGTTTTGCATCCTCAGCAGAAATGCGTAAATTTGCACTCTAAATAGTGTATCATGAAGAAGACTCTCCTCCTGCTGCTTCTCATGGTTGCGGTTTTCGCTTCTTGCTCAAACTACGAAAAGTTGCTGCAGTCAGGCGATTATACCCAAAGATACGAAGCAGCGAAGCAATACTACTACTCTGGTAGCTACACCCAAGCGAGTACGCTGCTCACCGACCTTATAGCCGGTGCTAAAGGCACGGACCGTGCAGAAGAAGCTCTGTTTATTGGGCATGTCTGCTTATCGGGACAAAGAATATGATGCAGCAGCTGGCTATTTCAAAAAGTATTATGAGACCTACCCTCGTGGATACTATGCGGAAGAAGCCCATTTCTATGCTGGAGTTGCTCTATATGAGAATACTCCAGAACCAGAATTAGACCAAAGTGATACTTACAAAGCCATCACCGAATTCCAAAAGTTTACAGAGGATTTCCCTGATAGCCGTTATCGCAAAGAAGCAACGCGCCTCATCTTCGTGATGCAAGACAAGCTCATCGAAAAAGAATATGCCGCAGCTAAACTGTACTTCGACCTCGGCACCTATTTTGGAACGAGCAGTAGCAGCAGCAGTGGCAACAACTACGAAGCTTGCGTCGTAACTGCTCAAAACGCAATTAGCGATTTCCCCTATAGCGAACGAAGAGAAGACTTTGCCATTCTTATTGTTCGTGCCAAGTTTGAACTTGCCGAACAGAGTGTAGAATCCAAAAAAGTGGAGCGATTCCAAAATGCCATTGACGAGTACCACGGTTTCGTGAACGAATATCCGAAATCAAAGTTCTTGCCCAAAGCAACCTCGCTTTACAATCGCGCAAAAGCCTTTCTTGCTAAGCCTCAAAATGCTGCACAGTCGTAAATGACACGCACTTTTATGGGCACCCTTCTCAACATTGCATCTAAAAAATACTCTATACACATCATGGACTACAAGAAGTCGAAAGCACCCACCAACACTGTGACTCACAACCTCATGGATTTGGCTGAAGATACAGGCAATCTCTATGAAAGTTTGGTAATCATAGCTAAACGTGCCAATCAAATTTCAGCACAAATGAAAGAGGACCTCAACAAAAAAACTCAAAGAGTTTGCCTCTAGCAACGACAACCTCGAAGAGACTTTCGAGAATCGTGAACAAATTGAAATCTCACGTTACTACGAACGTCTCCCCAAGGCGACATTGATTGCTGCTGACGAATTCCTCCGCGGTAAGGTTTACTTCAAGAATCCCAACAAGGAACGTAACCAGCATCTCACCAAAGACTAAACAGTAGCTTCTACTGTCCTATCAAAATGAAGGTCTTTCTGTGTCGTAATTGACCTGAAAGACCTTTCATTTTATGAGTTCCATTGTCTAGTATAGCACAATAACTCCTTCACGCTTTAGTTATAGTGCTCAGACTTTTTTTGCTCTGTCTCGTGCGACTATTGGTTTCCCAGTATTCTAGCAATAAAGTCTCGACACAGCTACAATAAAAAGTGAAGGTCCTCATAGAGAAGCAAGTAGCGACTGTGGAATTTTTACCAGTTTTCCCAAGACTGAACTCAATTATCTTCTTAGTTTTCATACAGACTTATCCCCATTCACCATGATTCAACGCATCCAATCTCTCTATCTTTTCATAGCCATCGTTCTAATGGTTCTCTCATTCTTCCTCCCCGTGTGGGCATGGACTGTTGGTTCAGATGTACAAACGAGCTATTTACTCTATAATTATGGCATTATGACCACACAGCCTGGTTACTCAGCTCCACTGCTCTACCCTGCTGTACTGAGTTTCTTTGCAGCACTCTCCGTTGTGCTTTACGGTTGGGCATTTTTCTCTTTCAAAAACCTGAGTAAAGCGGTGAAACTTGTGCTCGTTGCACTCTTCAGCACCCTTGGTTATTTGACTTGCCTAGGGTTCATTGTCTACGACATGAGTACAACCCAACAACTGTCAGGCAACATCCCACAGCTTGGCACTATCTTCCCAGCTATTGCCTTTGTACAGGGTGTTATGGCGCTCCGTGCCATCCGTCGCGACCAAGCCTTGCTTCGCTCTGCTGATCGCTTACGCTAAAACTGACCTCTCGGTAGACGCAAATCACACTTCCCTAGGTGTTGTGCAAACTCTCTACATGACAATCTAGGAAAGGCTTTGTTTCATTAAACCTTAAGCTATGAATAAAGTAATGCTCATTGGTAACGTGGGAAAAGACCCTGAAGTGCGTTACATCGACAATGGAGTTTGTACCGCAAAAGTGGCATTAGCCACCAATACTCCAGGTTACACGCTCCCTAACGGTACGCAAGTGCCTGATCGCGCCGAATGGCATAATCTTCTCTTCTGGCGAAAACTAGCAGAAGTGGTAGAGCGCTATGTACACAAAGGAGATAAACTCTATGTCGAGGGTGAACTCCGAACTCGCAACTACACCGATCATCAAGGTGTGGTACGCTATATCACTGAAATTTGGGTGAACAACATGGAGATGCTCACTCCTAAACAGCAGTCTAACCAAAACAATACGGCTACTTCTGCTCCTGCTCCTGAAACATCCAAAACAGAAGCACCATTTTAATTCGATGCTCATAGGGCTTAGTGCTCTAGAAGTTCAAACATCGATATCACTTTTTATGGACTGATTGAGGTTTATGCCAAAATTCGCAACCCTATCTTCCGACAATGCCAACATTTGGTTGTGGCAACTCACAGAGTCGCCCGAACAACTGTTGGCATTGTTGGCTACGCACCCCGATTACGCTCCCCAAGCACAATCCTTTCGCTCGACACAACGCCAACGCGAATGGCTAGCCACGCGCGCCTTATTGCATAATGTGCTGGGAGATGACATACGAATTGCCTATGACAAAGATGGAGCGCCACGACTCGTAAACATAAACCAAGAGCAGATTTCCCAAGACTCTTCCTATATGCAAGATGATGAGCAAGGACTCCCTGCAATAAGTATCTCGCATTCTCATCAATGGGTGGCAATTGCTTTAGCAACCTCCAAAAAGTCTATTGGTCTTGATTTGGAATTTGTAAGTGAGAAAGCAGGAAGAGTGCAACACAAGTTTTTGACACAAGAGGAACAGCTGCTTATTTCTCCCACTCTCTCGCCTACAGCTCTGTGGTGTGCTAAAGAGGCTACTTATAAGCTCTGCAACCACTCTGGACTTCTTTTCTTAGAAGAAATGAGACTATACACAAAAGAAGAACAACTCTTGATGGAATTGCCGACCTTACAGCGCACAGCAAGCATTGAAATAGGAACATTTGAGGATTGTGCCTTTGCGCTTGCGAAGTTTATAGAGTAATCGCCCATTGTTCTACGCCACTCTATCCCTTCATATACAGAAAAGCCTTGAAGAAGTTCACAGACTTCTTCAAGGCTTTTGCCATTTCATCATTTAAGTAAGAGCGCAGCTCCTACTTCAGGGGTGTAAGTGGGTGGAAGGTTGTTCCATTTGTACAACTTGTGAATCTTGATACCATAGCGTTGGGCGATGCTATACATAGATTCTCCTGAAACAACAACGTGGTAGGTGTCTCGGATCGGCTTTGCTACACGACTTTTCTTTTTGGTGAGATACACGACTTCTCCACGAGATAATTGATAGTGCTTATCTACTTCATTGTAATTGCGGAGCTTGCGTTCTGATAGTCCCATGTCGCGTGCTATACTCTCGAAGGTATCACCAGGTCCCACCACAACGTAAACGAGATCGTTGCAAAGGTAAAGACGGCGTGCCGCCAATTCTGCTCTGCGCTCTGCCTCACGCTGGCGAGGTGTCTCTTGACTTCGTTGGTAACGGTCATATTGTGCAAGATCATATCGCTCAATGACGCCAATCAACAACTCTGCATATCTGGGATTTGTGGCATAACCACACTCTTTCAAGCCTCGTGCCCAGGCACGATAGTCGTAGAAATCAAGGGAAAAGAGCGGACTATATCTCTTGCGCCCTGCCAAAAAGAGAGAATGATCTTCATAGCTTTCAGCAGCAGAATTGTACTTTCTAAACTGCTCGTTAGGCGCATCATCGGAACGCAATACAAAAGGTCCAGTCCAAGTTCCGCCTGTTTTGATACCGAAATGGTTGTTAGCTGTTGTGGCTAACATGGAACATCCTGCACTACTCTCCAAAAGGCCTTGCGCCAAAGTGATGCTCGCAGGAATGCGATAACGCAACATCTGGTCTATCGCCATTGATTTATAAGTTTCAATATACTGTCGATATGCCTCAGTCTGAGCAAATATAGAAAAGATACTCAGACAAAATAAAGCGCAAGATAATAGAAATCGATGCATACAATAACTCTTTTGCTACAAAGTTACGATTTTTCGAAGAAGATGAACGAACTCTTGCTGGTAAAATATGCAAAGCAAGCACTATATGCAAAAGAAATGAGACGGAACTTCACTCTAATTGCAGTGCAAACAAAAAGCTTCCCCAAAAGGCGACTTTGTCTGAGATATTATATGAATGCCTGCAGTCGTCTTCTGGGAAAGCAAAGTAAAAAAAGAGTACGCGTGATAAACCGCCTAGAGAAACGAAGAACTAGTTGAGCGGATGCGTCATATCTTCAGGACGTACCCATTTATCGAAATCTTCAGCCGTAACATAGCCCAAACGCACAGCTTCTTCTTTCAACGTGGTTCCATTCTTATGCGCAGTTTGAGCTATCTCTGCAGCCTTGTAATAGCCGATTTTCGTATTGAGAGCAGTGACAAGCATCAAACTATTATTGAGCAATTCCTTAATACGAGGATGATTAGGCTCAATACCCTCTACGAGATGCTCTGTAAATGAAACGGCTGCATCACCCAAAAGCTGAGCACTGTGCAGGAAGTTGGCCGCCATCACAGGTTTGAAGACATTTAATTCAAAATGTCCTTGCATACCGCCAACAGCAATGGCTGCATCATTGCCAATCACTTGCGCGCACACCATTGTCAAAGCCTCAGCTTGCGTTGGGTTTACCTTACCAGGCATAATTGAAGAGCCGGGTTCATTTGCTGGGATAATTATTTCGCCGATTCCACTGCGTGGACCAGAAGCAAGCAAACGAATATCGTTGGCAATCTTATTCAGAGAAACAGCCACTTGTTTCAAAGCCCCGTGAGTTTCTACCACAGCATCGTGTGCTGCAAGAGCTTCAAATTTATTTTCAGCCGTTACAAAAGGAAGACCAGTAAATTCTGCAATGAAACGCGCAACGGTTACATCATAATCTTTAGGCGTATTGAGCCCCGTTCCCACTGCTGTACCTCCCAAAGCCAACTCTGAGAGATGTGGCAAAGTGTGTTCGATGGCGCGAATGCCGTGAGCTACTTGCGCTGCATAACCACTGAACTCTTGTCCCAAAGTCAAAGGAGTAGCATCCATTAAATGCGTTCTACCAATCTTCACCACGTCTTTCATTGCTTCTGCTTTAGCAGCAAGCGCAGTTTGCAGTTTGCGTAAGCCAGGAAGTGTCACTTCAACTACTTTTTTGTAGCAAGCAATATGCATTCCGGTAGGGAAGGTGTCGTTAGAAGACTGTGATTTGTTTACGTCATCGTTGGGCTGCAAAGTCTTCTCTCCTTCACCAATGACTTTTCCTGCCAATTGATGAGCACGATTTGCAATCACTTCATTGACATTCATATTGCTTTGCGTGCCAGAGCCCGTTTGCCAAATTACCAGAGGGAACTGTTCGTTCAACTTTCCTGCAAGAATTTCATCGCAAACCTGCGCGATGAGATCACGTTTTTTTCAAGAGGAGAACGCCCAAAGCGTGATTAGCATAAGCAGCACCTTTTTTGAGATAGGCAAAACCTTCAATGATTTCGTGCGGCATAGAAGCAGGAACACCAATTTTGAAATTGTTGCGAGAGCGTTCTGTTTGTGCACCCCAAAGTTTGTCGGCAGGTACTTTCACCTCGCCAAGGGTGTCTTTCTCAATGCGATATTCCATAATTTATGGTTTTAGAATGTGCGATAATGAAGATAAAAGTCTACAAATCTTCGAAAGATAGCAGGTTGGGAGTTTTCAGGCAAACAACAAAGGCGACTGAGTTGCCTCAGTCGCCTTTAGTATAATATAGAAAATCGATGGAGACAATGTCGCAGTAGAACTTTCTAGAAGTCTATTGCTGTTTGTCTATGTCCTTCGATTATGATAAATGCGTCGGGGCGACAGGATTCGAACCTGCGACCCCCTGGTCCCAAACCAGGTGCGCTACCAACTGCGCTACGCCCCGCGGTTATCTTTTAACCGAGTGCAAAAGTACGCATTCTTTGCGAATCTACCAAATTTATTGAGAGATTTCTTTCAAAAACTACTCAAATTTGATGGCTTTTGAGGGTTGAATGCGCGAAACCATATAACTAGGGAGCACCAAAGCAAGTGTGGTAAGCACTAAAGTACCGACATTTACCAAGACTATTGCCCAAAGATTGATCTCGACTGGCACAGTTTCTACATAATAGTTGGCGGGATCTAGATGAATCAAGCCGTATTTCTGCTGAATCAACAAGAGACCGATCGCCACTACGTCGCCAATGAGTAAGCCGCGAACGATGATAAATCCAGAAAAATACAAAAAGACATTGCGAATTTTCGTGTTGGTAGCTCCCATGGCTTTGAGCACACCAATGGTTTGTGTACGTTCGAGGATGAGAATAAACAAACCACTCACCATCGTGAAGCCAGAAACGCAGAGCATCAGTACAAGAATTACCATCATATTAAAGTCTAACAACTGCAACCATGAGAAGATGGAAGCATAATGATCGACAATGCTGAATGCCTTTCGCGCGTGCGAGACCTCATCATTGAGTTGCGAGCAGAGTCGTTCAACTTGTGGCAACGTCTGGTCAATAGCATGCATCCCTTTTAGGCGCACTTCTATGACTGTAGCCTCGTCCCCTTCCCAATGATTGAGCTTACGCACGGTGTTGAGGTCTGTGATGACAAAAGTTTTTGTCAAAGATACTATGTTGGACTGGTAGATACCACAGACTTTGAAACGACGCATCTTGATGGTCTCTTCAAAGAAATAAGCAAAAACTCTGTCACCCACCTTCAAATTAAGCTCGTCGGCTTGCCTACGTGAGAGAAGAATCTCATTGCTAGCAGAAGATGTGACGCCATCTTCGGGAGTAGCTACCGCCCCTCAGCAGCGCTCCGCTTGGGCAAGCGACCTTCCACCAGACTATTCGCCAGAAAAGTGGTATCATAGTCAGCAGGAATGCCCTTAAGCGTTATACCCATGTAGTCATTCTTCGTCTTTAGGATCCCCATCTTCTGAGCAATCGGAGCAACCCCGCGCACTTCTGGGATGCGCTTTAGACTATTTATGAGCTGCGCATCGGCATGGACAGGATAAGCATCGGGGGCTGCTAATGAACTCACATCAAGAATTTCAATGTGACTGCCAAAGCCCTCTACTTTTTTGGTAATTTCTTGCTTAAACCCTAGGATGATGCCAACAGAAAGTAGCATCACGATGAGCCCAATAGCCACACCTGTTGTGGCTATCGTGGTGGTGAGATGAGAGGCACGGCGTTGTTCTGAACCAACATTACTAAAGAATCGCCGTGCAACAAAGAAAGGAAAATTCATGAGTTCCTATTTCTTATCAGAAAATGCTTCTATTTTAGATAGTACATGGCATATTATATTAGAAGACTCACATCTTATATACGAGAACACTCCTATTTATATATAGAACGCTTCCATATAATCTGCCTCATCTTTGAAGACCTACTCCTCTATTCTGCCAGGATATGCCTCCAAAGCACGTTTAAGCACAACAAGTGCTCGAGCTAAATCCTCCTTATTGAGTACGTAAGCAATGCGCACTTGGTCTTTTCCTGCGCCAGGTGTGGTATAAAATCCTGCTGCAGGAGCTAGCATCACAGTTTCTCCTTCGTAATCGAAGTCACTTAAGCACCACGCACAAAACTTTTCTGCATCATCCACAGGAAGGCGAGCGACTGTATAGAACGCTCCCATAGGAATTGGGCTGTACACACCAGGGATTCTGTTTAAGCCATCAATCAAACAATTTCGACGCTCCACATATTCATCATACATTTCGCGCATATACTCTTTGGGGGTATCGATGGAAGCCTCAGCTACTAACTGTCCAAGAAGCGGAGGAGACAATCGAGCTTGGCAAAACTTCATTACGGCATTGCGCACTTCTTCGTTCTTTGTGATTAAAGCTCCCACTCTGATGCCGCATTCTGAATAGCGTTTCGACACAGAATCAATGAGCACCACGTTTTGCTCCACTCCTTCCAAATGACAAGCACTGATATAGGGTGAGCCTGTGTAGATGAATTCGCGATACACTTCATCAGAAAAGAGATACAAATCATATTTCTTGACTAAATCTCTTATCTGATTCATTTCTCTACGCGTGTAAAGATACCCCGTTGGATTGTTCGGGTTACAAATCAAAATGGCGCGAGTATGTTCATTGATGAGTTCTTCAAACTTCTCCACGGCTGGCAAAGCGAAACCATCTTCAATGGTCGTGGAAATCGTACGAATCTTTGCGCCCGCCGAAATGGCAAACGCCATATAATTGGCATACGCGGGCTCAGGTACGATTATTTCATCACCAGGATTGAGACAGGAGAGGAAAGCAAAGAGCACCGCCTCTGATCCTCCCGTAGTGATGATAATATCATCCACAGAAAGTTCGATATCGTAATGAGCATAGTACTTTACCAACTTCTCTCGATAGGAAAGAAATCCTTGAGAAGGGGAATACTCTAGGACACGACGGTCGATGTGACGTAACACATCTAGTCCCACCTCAGGAGTTTTGAGGTCAGGCTGTCCGATGTTGAGATGGTAAATCTTGGTGCCACGTGCTGCTGCTTCCGTGGCTAATGGTGCCAATTTACGGATGGGCGACTGCGGCATCTCTATGGCGCGTTCTGATATGTGTGGCATGTCTTATTCAAAGTTTGAGGTTTCACGACATTGTATAGCAATGCTATGCTACACTCCAGCTATTACTCTGTTTTTGGTCCTTTATCTTTAAACACCGAAAGGAAAGCCTTTGGCGTAGGTGTTTCAAAATGAAGACGCTCATTGGTGATGGGGTGATAAAAATCCAAGCGATAGGCGTGGAGACACAAGCGGCCTACAGGATCATCTCCATTTCCGTATTTAATATCTCCACACACAGGGTGTCCTAAGTCTTGAAGATGTACACGAATTTGGTTCTTTCGACCAGTCTCTAGCTTGAGTTCTACCAAAGAATAGCCATTTCCGGTGCGCAATGTGCGAAAATGCGTAAGTGCATACTTACCGCCATTATCGGTTGGTGAAGAATACGTGATATACGCTTTGTTGTCTTTGAGCCAACTTTCCACAACACCTTTCTTTTGGGTCATTTCTCCAGAAGCAAGTGCGTAATAACGGCGATCCGTTACGATTTGTCGCCAATTATGTTCGAGAATTTGTTCTGCTTCTATCGTTTTGGCATAGACCAAAAGTCCAGAAGTGTCGCGATCTAGTCGATGCACCACGTGAGCCGTGCACTTTTGTCGCGATTTTCGGAAATAATCATCGAGAATCGTCTTGACGCAAAATTGTCCCTGCGTGGAAGCCATCGACAAAATGCCAATATTTTTCTCGATAACAATGATTTGCGCATCTTCATAGACGATTTTCAAAAACTTGCTTTGGAACTGCGTGCGTGGTTTCTGCTTAGAGATTTCTACCATCATCCCAGGTTGGAGCATAAAATCATGCTGCGACACGTTTTTCTTATCCACTCTTACTCCACCTCCAGCAAGGATGGCTTTGGCTTTTGAGCGGCTAATGCCGTCGAGACATTGCATGATATAAGGCAGAAGCTCCGAGGCTTCACGCACTTTGAAGAAGGTATATTTGGGCTTTCGTGGATTGAACATGTTCGTATTGAGCTAATTTAGAAAGCAAAGATACAATTTGATGTTGGAAACGACAAATAAAATGAGTACCATTCCCCGATGAGTGTTAAAAATACACGTTTACACTCATTATTCCTGTCGTTTGTCTACCTCTTCTTCCAAGTTTTCTATATCTTTGCCTTATACATCCACATAAAACATCGATAAATATGAACAAGATAGCCCTTACTTGCATTGCTCTTTGCGCTAGTTTAGCTGCAATGGCTCAAGACGATGTCTACTTCGTGCCTACCAAGAAGGCCATTCAAAAGGAACGTGAGGAGAATTTGGGCTACATCCAGAGTCGAACCTACGAGATTCCCGCTGAAGCATTCGAGCACGACGACTGGGCGGCAGGACGTAGCAACGGAAATCGTGGCATCGACGAATACAATCGTCGCACCTCTCGCTATGGTCGCGGCAAGGATTCCCTTCGTAACTCACGTTCACGCTACGAAGATGACGCCCCATACACAGCTACGAGTCGCATTGTGCGCTTTCGTTCTCCAGGCATCACCATCGTTACATCACCTTATTATTACGACTACTACGACTTCGTGAGCTACGACCCATGGATTGACGACTGGGCATGGGGCGGATGGCGCACGAGCTTCGACCCCTTCTATTATAATCGTTGGGGCGGATGGTACTCCCCTTGGAGTTTCTCCTACAACTATTGGGGAAGTCCTTGGCGCTATGGCTGGTACGACAGCTATTGGCACTATGGTTGGGGCTCTCCCTACTACTATGGTGGCTGGTACTCTCCCTTCTACTACGATTCTCCTCGCTGGTACAGCTATTCACGTCCTGCGCATAGCATCAGTTATGGTACAACCACAGGTCGCGACTCACGGGGTGGCGTCTTCAACAGTTCCACCAATGATTGGGGACGTGGTGTAGTTTATGGCAACACTCGCTCCAATGCATACTACAATCGCGATAACGCGCAGCATAACTACGGAGCAGGAGCCTCCTACCGCGGTAGCCGAGTCAATACAGACCGCATGAGTCGTGAAGAAACGCTCGCTACAATAACTCTACTCGCAGTTACGACTATGGTCGCTCAGGTGGTTCTGGTAATACCAACACCTATCAAGGCACCTACCAACGCAGTGGTAGCGTGTTTGGTAGTGGAAGCTACAACGGCAACAGTTACTCTGGTGGCACACGCTCTGGAGGTAGCTATTCTTCTGGTGGAGGTTATTCTGGTAGTGGTAGCTATTCTGGTGGAAACAGCGGAGGTAGCACCCGACAAGGTGGCACCATTGTAGGCGGACGTCGCTAATACCCTCCCATCCTTTAGGTGTTTCTTCTGTAGTTTTTTTACTTTTGAGCGCCAATCGTCCCTACTCTATTGAAAACTCTCACCTTGGTGTCAGTAGCGACACCAAGGTGCACAATAAGCAGATTCCATGAAGAAGCTCTATATATCAGCAGTTCTTGCTAGTGCCTTTGTAGCATTACCAACCGCTGCTCAAGATATCTACAAAATTGAACGACTTACGAGCACCGATCTCAATGGCGATGCTCGCTACATCAGCATGGGTGGTGCCATGAGTGCTCTCGGTGCCAACCTTTCTGCCATAAGCACCAACCCTGCTTCCTCGGCACTTTATCGCAAATCCGACTTTCTGCCACAGCTAGTTTGCTCAGTCAAAACAATCGGGCAAACAACCTCAGCAACTCTTCGGTGCGTAACACCAAAGCGAGCCTAGACCAGATGGGATTTGTCTATTCCCTCTATCTCGATGATGGCAATCTCCGTTTTGTGAACATGGGTTTCAACTATAAAAAGTCCAAGAACTTCTCCACCAACGAACTACTCAACATCGTACCTATGCCAGGTGGAAACAATCTCTCACAATCGCTGTTGATGCGACAATTGGCACAGAATGGAAATGGATGGCTTGACCTCAACAACTCTGGGGCGCGCGCCAGCACTTCTCCCTATGCCAACTTGGGCTACGACGTCTTTATGATTGATCCTGTCTATGATAGCAACAAGCGCGTCACAGACTACAAACATGGACAGGCTGACGCTTACCATCAAAGCCGACAAACCGAAGGAGGCATCCAAGCCTACGACTTCAACTTGGCTTTCAACTTCAACGATCGCTTCTATTTTGGCGCAAACCTCGGAGTTTACAGCGTGAACTACGAATCGTGGGGGAACTACGAAGAGCAAAACCTAAGTGAAGATGGCAGTTATTTCACTAGTGCTTCTGGCGAACGCAAAACTTTCATCATGAAGCACTATGAACAAATGGCAGGTTCTGGTGTTGATGCAAAGTTTGGTGTCATCGTTCGCCCATTGGCTGAAAGTAACTTCCGACTTGGACTCAGTGTCACCACACCCACGCTCTATTCGCTGGAAACCAACAGCCGTCTTCACATGTCTTCTCCATACGGACACACAGAGACGACGTCCAATACCAAATACGAATACACAGAGAACCAAATATCTGTGAGCAACGACTATCGCATTGTAGCCCCTTGGAAAGTCAACTTCAGCCTCGGTACTACAATAGGACGTCGCGTAGCTTTGGGAGCAGAATATGAAATCGTGGACCACACCACAGCTCAAGCGCGTCTGATTGACGATTATAACGGAGAATTTGAAAGGAGTTCCGGACACCAAGACGAAGCACTCCAAAACGAAATCGACAATCACTTGAGAGACATCCACACCCTCCGCTTGGGCATGGAAGTGCTTGCAACTCCCAATTTCTCTGTTAGAGCAGGTTACAACTTTGTGTCAAGTCCCTTTGCCAAGAATGCCTACTTGAATATGCTCGTAAATGGACAATCACGTCGCTATTCCACAGCAACTGACTATATCAACTACGGCAACACGCATCGTGCCACCTTTGGTTTAGGCTATCGCTCTGGAAGCTTCTATCTCGACGCCGCTTTCCTCTACCAAACTCAATCGGCTGACATGTATGCTTTCCACTACAATAGCAACAGCCGCGCTACAGAAAACGAACTCCCTGCACAGCAACTCAATTTGCGTCGCAGCACAGTTACACTGACTGCTGGTTTCCGCTTCTAAGCATCACACACTTTTATTCACAAATCCCTCGCAGGTCTCTTCAGACCCACGAGGGATTTGTGCTTTTTGCGGACTACTATAAGTCATAAGTACGCATCATCCACAGCAGCGAACTTAGGAAACTTAACGAAAATCTGACCTTCATTTTAACACTTCATTTCGCTCTCCAGTAGACGTGCTTCTATTTGCGCCAATCTCAGCACCCTCATTTCAGAGAAAATCGAGGTCTAAACTAGCCTTTTCTAGGCGAAACATCACGAAACTCCTATGATTTGTCCATCAATTCCATATTTTTCTCTGCTTCTGTTCCCATAAACCGACAAAAACCTCCGACGTTTTTCAAATTATCTCCGACAAAAAATAGAAAACGTCGGAGTTTTTTCAAGTTATCTCCTACGTTTTTTCCAATATCATTGAAAAATTCTCCCCACTCTCCCATTTTTACCTATTATCAACGCATGTTCATTTCTAGAAGGTAAGAAAACTCATCTCAATTCTCCGTTAGATTTTTAACATTATCATCATCTATTTATAGATAAAAAAAGCCAACAACATCGATAGTTTTCGATGTTACTGGCTTAACTTGTGGAGAATTCAGAGTGGAGTTCCCCACAGTAGGAATATACCGTCTTTGTCTACAACTTATCTGCGTAAGCAGCGATGGCACGCTCGGCTGTTTTGATAGCCTCATCCAAGGGGAACGGCAGTTCTCCACCTGCAGCGTTGAAGTGTCCGCCACCATTGAAACTCTGCAGCAAGGGCATTCGCAGGAAAGTCATCAACACTGCGCACAGAGATGCGAATAACGTCCTTTTCGGTGTCTTCTCTCAAGCTGATGCTCAGACGCATTCCCTTAACTTTTAGAGGTTCGTTGACCAATCCTTCAGCATCCCCACGAATGTAGTGGAAACGCTTCATCTCATCGCGCGTTATCGTGAAGATGCTTGCACGACTATCCTCATAGAATTTAAGTTTTTCAGTGAGAATATAAGAGAAGAATCGGAGACGATTTTCCGACCAAGTGTTGTTGACATTGCGGTTAATTTTATCCTTGTCAATACCTTTGGTGAGAAGATGCGCTATAATGATAAAAATCTCAGGATCATTCGACGCATAAGAGAAGCCTCCAGTGTCGGTCATCATGCCACAATAGATGCAAGCTGCCGTGCTACGCGTCATTTTCTCAAAGCCCCCCAACTGATAGATGAGTTTGAATACCAATTCGCACGTGCTGCACGCCTTAGGTTCTGAGACAATGAACTCTGCACATGAAGTGTCAGGGTGCTCATGATGGTCAATCATGATGCGCTTGGCTTTACTCCTCTCCACCACAGGCGCGAAATCTTGCAGACGATGGAGCGCATTGAAATCGAGTAAGCAAATGAGATCTGCGTTTTGCACAGCTTGAGTGGCTGCAGCGCGCATGTCATCTTTGGAATAGTAGAGCACATTTCTAGCCCCAGGCAACCAACGAAGGAAATCAGGACAAGGTGTAGGAGCACCACGGTGACACGCTTGCCCAACTGCATGAGATAGTCTGCCCAAGCAAGCGTAGATCCCATGGCATCACCATCAGGACCACGATGGGCAGTAATGACCACATTGCGCGCATCTTTGAGAATGCTCATCAATTTGAACAATTCGGCAGGCGAAAGAAGAGGAGAAATTTCCATAAAAGGAGGAGATATGTAGATATTGTCCGAAGGCGGACAAAAGAAGTAGGAGTAAAACACCATGATGGTGCTCCACTCCTTTCTATTGATTAAGAGAGGAGGAATGAGAAAGGGGCTTGTTGTGAGTTGGTATCCGCAGTCGTCACAGCAAGCTGTCTTTTCTTCCTATTAAAGCCGAGCACTAGAGCGCCTTGAGGGCAGCAACTTCAGCCACGGGATCGGGAGCACCAAACACAGCACTACCGGCTACGAGCACATCGGCTCCAGCGTCAACGAGCAGTTTTCCCGTTTCTCGATTCACCCCACCATCGATTTCAATCAAAGCCTTTGAACCAGTACGGTCTAGGAGTTCGCGAAGTTTGCGAGTTTTCTCCACCATTGAGGGGATAAACTTCTGACCGCCAAAACCAGGATTCACACTCATCAGCATCACCAAATCAATATCTGGAGCGATTTCCTCCAACACACTCACGGGAGTGTGAGGATTGAGCGTCACACCAGCCATCATACCTTCAGCCTTAATAGCCTGAATGACACGGTGCAAGTGAGTGCACGCTTCATAGTGCACGTTCATCACGCGAGCGCCCAGTGCTTTCACCTCTTTGATGAACTTTTCGGGTTGCACAATCATCAGATGAACATCGAGAGGTTTTGTGGCATGCTTTGCCATGGCTTGCATCACGGGGAAACCAAAGCTGATGTTTGGAACGAAAACACCGTCCATCACATCAAGATGGTACCAGTCGCATTCACTGGCGTTGAGCATTTCAATATCGCGCTGCAGGTTACCAAAATCGGCACTCAGCAACGAGGGGGAAACCATAGTCATAGGGGAGTAATGTATTTAGGAGTCTTTTCTATTATTTTCTTCAGCACGTAATTGTTCGATATACATCAGTTCATCGATTGCCTGCTTTTCGCTATCGGGAAAGTCTAAGAGTGCTTGGAAAATCGCCTCAGCATCATCGAGTTTGCGCTGATCAATCAGCACATATCCCTTTCGACGCTGCAAGAATCTAAAGAAGGCTTGCAACCCGTCTTCTTCTTTTTCATCGGCTTCAAGACGAGCAACTTCTTGTTCGATGTTCTTAATGAGACGTTCGATGGTAGCCAAAGCTCTGAAGTCCTTTGTATTAACCAAAAGGTTCACATATTCCGAAGCATAACGCACCGAGTTTTGAGGATAAACGATGTCGAGATAGAAATATGCGCGCTCGTAAAGTTTGAGTTCTGCATAACAGAAACCGATAAAATAGCAAACTTCATAGAAATGCTCACGAGCCGCCTTGTTCAATCCCTCGAAATTGACATTGAGCACACGGTAAGCATTTTTCCAAATGTTGGAGTGCCTCGTAGAAACGCTTAGCATTGAAGTAACGACGTCCCCAATAGAGATTGAACCCTACATTGGGTACAACGCTCATGCCCATGAAACGCTGCTCTTCGGTGAGCTTATCTCCGCGACGCAGCGCATCTTGTGTCTCTTGCCATTGATAACGAAACTCGGCTTCACGTTGTTCATGCTCTACATGGTCATGCACCATAAGGAAGCGATGCGTAAGATTTTTGCGCATCTCCGCCATACTCGTTTCAGAACAAACAGGCGACAAGGGAGAAGTGGGCTCGATGAAAAGCACACTCACGTAGTCACTCTTCTCCACGCGGCTTTCCACATCAAGATGAATCACAAATGTTTTTCTCTCCAACTCACCTACTGTTGCTAAAACTTGTAGCGTCACGGGAGATAAGACAGCGTCTCCTTCGACATCTGCTCTATCCCCTAATGCATCCAACAAAACAAAATCGGAAATCTCTTCGTGGGAGGAGAGGGCAATCTCTCTAGGACGACTAGAAATCGAAGCCGCTATTTCTGTGGAAGTAGCATCGTCTGAGGCATCATATATGGTTTTGCTCCATTGGGTCTGCATTGTTTGCAAACCGTGGAACCTGATTTGGCTTTCGTCTTCATAGAAGGTATGAAAGAGCTGAGCAATCGTATGCTGTGCAGTCGAATTGTCGCGCCAAGTTAGCTTGGGATGTTGATGCCATAATTCGAGTTCGCTCGAAAGATAACGTTCACGCAAAGAGAGTGCACTATTCTCTTCAAGGTCGGAATTGCCACTTTCGCTAATTGAGTGGAAGGTTTGTCGAAAGAGACGTGACATCTCAAAGGTGTGCTGCAACATACTTCCCAATTCATAGCTTTGTCGCTTATCGTTGTCTGCCAAACGGAAATTGAAAACAAGGTGTGTATTGATTGCTTCCTCCTTAGGATTGATCGTGTAATAGGCTTTGAAATCACCTTGTTTCAAGTTGAAGTCATTGCAAGCAAAACGCAAATTGTCGATTTGTGTGAGAGGCACTTCCGAAAAAAATAAAGGGAAATGAATGTGGACAAAGGTGTGATGCGCATTTGCCACTAGGGCGAAACCTACCTTGCTGAAAAGAGAATACATAATCTGCTTCACCTGGCACTTGCTCATTCTCTTGAATCTCCCACTGCACTTGCAGACTTTTTAGCAACAGCTTCACCGTTTTATGCACTTTCACTGGCGCGAGTGCAGAAGGAGACAAAGCAGAACTTGCAGAAAAAGAGGATTTAATCCAATGCCAATTCATGTGACGAAGCTATTGATGTATGACGTTTTTTTAAGTATGAGAAGCACAGCATAGCCGTTTCAAACGAAGAAACAGCTTCCTTTTGCCGTCTTTAATGAGCAAAAATACAAATTTATCGCGACATGCTCCCGAGAAACAAGAAAAAAATCACGTATTTTTTTGCGCATGATTATCAGCAAGGGCATTTGCAATAATGAGAATATCTCACTTTTTCAGCTTCGAGCATTGTCTTTTTTTCCCATGGATATTTTTGTCCAATTCTGCTTAATCTCATTCCTTTCTTTCCCATTATCATCCCTCTCCTTTCAACTCAATGATTCCAATAGAAGACTTTTTTTCCGCAACTCCGACACGAATGGTTATCAAATCTCGCCCGATGGTCTGCACATTTTCGTTTATGGCTCCCCTATGAGGATCGCATGAACATCTTTGTGCGCTCCGTTGATGATGCTGGTAATTTGGGTGAAATGAAACAACTGACCTACGAAACGGAACGCAGTGTGGGTGGTTATTTATGGGCAGACAATGAGCGTCTCTTGTTTGTCAAAGACTCTGGAGGAGATGAGAATTATCAGCTCTATGGTGTCTGCGTAGATGGTTCAGACGAACGCGCCTACACCAACTTCCCAGGTGTGCGCACTTCTATTATTGACGAACTTGAAGACATTCGCGACGAAGTGATCATAGGTCTCAACCAACGCAATCCGGAAGTCTTTGACCCTTATCGTTTGAATCTTGCTACAGGTGAACTCACTCTTTTGGCAGAAAACCCTGGGAACTATATGGGATGGACTACAGACCATGAAGGTAAGCTCAGAATGGCAACGGCAGTTGTAGACGGTGTAAACACACAGTTGCTCTATCGCGATCATGAAGAGGAGGAATTCCGCCCTATTCTCACCACGAACTTTAAGGAGGAGGTAAGCCTTTGCCTCTTTACGCCCGATAATCGCCACGTTTGGGCGATTAGCAATCTCCATCGCGACAAGGCAGCGCTTGTGCTCATTGACCCTCGTACGGGCGAGGAATTGGAAGTGCTATACGAAAATGCCCGCTACGATGTAACGACATTGAGCTACTCACGCAAACGAAAAAATTGCTCGGTGCCTTCTGTTCGGGACATCGTGAGCCCATTCGCCATTACTTTGACGAAGAAGCAGCACAAGAACGCGAGCGCATACAAGCTCATTTCCCTCAACAACGTGTGGGAGCTATGGGTAGTGACAAGTCTGAACGCAAAAAGTTGCTTTATGTTGGCGGAGATCGCACTCGAGGTTCTTACTATTTCTACAATCTCGACACAGACACTGTGACCCATTTGGCAGATGCTGCTCCTTGGCTCTCTGCAGACGATATGGTGGAAATGCATGCAGTGACCTACACCACCAGCGATGGCCTCACAATTGAAGGTTATTTGAGTTTACCGAAAGGCGCAAAGTTAGTGACATCCTCTCTCCACTCTGCTAGCACATCAACACCTTCTTCCTGTAGCACCGATAAAATTGATGCGGCTCTACCAACTTCGATTGAGCAACTGTCTTTGGCAGGCAATCACACTCCGCTTCCACTAGTGGTAAATCCTCACGGTGGTCCGTGGGCTCGCGACAGTTGGGGATTTTCCTCAGAAGTACAATTCCTTTGTTCGCGTGGTTACGCTGTGTTCCAAATGAATTTCCGTGGTAGCACGGGATATGGCAGAGAGTTCCTCGAATCTAGCTACAGCTAATGGGGGACTCAAGATGCAAGACGATATCACAGAAGGCGTGCAACACTTGGTAAACCAAGGCATTGCAGATCCCAAGCGTATCGCCATCTATGGAGGTTCCTACGGAGGTTATGCTGCTTTGGCAGGTGCATGCTTCACTCCACAGCTCTACCGTTGCGCCATTGACTACGTCGGTGTGTCTAATCTCTTCACTTTCATGCAGACCATCCCTCCATATTGGCGACCTATGCTGGAAATGATGTACGAACAAGTGGGACATCCCGAAGAAGATGAAGCACAACTGGCGGCTACTTCTCCAGCACTCCACGCAGACAAGATAGTTTGCCCGCTATTTGTGGCGCAAGGTGCTAATGATCCACGTGTGAACAAGGCAGAAAGTGATCAAATGGTAGAAGCTCTGCGCCAACGTGGTGTAGAAGTGGAATATATGGTCAAGGACAATGAAGGTCACGGTTTTGCGAATCAAGAAAATCGCTTTGACTTCTATCGTGCCATGGAGCGTTTCTTGGAGAAACATCTCAAAAGCGTTGGTTAAGACATTGGTATAATCCAAAAAAACAATCGGTGCTGTTCCAGAAATGGAACAGCACCGATTGTTTATATCTGTTCAGGGTAATACAGATTTCAGGAGAGATTACTTCGCACGCATCTCTTCAATCATGGTTTTCATCCCTTTAATCTTCTCGCCACTCACTTGTTGGAGCAAACGCTTCAAGCATTTCGTTGTACTGCCACATAGGATACGTGAGGGTTTACATCAATACGCCCAATTTGCGCAGAGGTCAAACCGCCTTTTTTGCACAAGAAACCTAGAATATCGGCTTTTGAAAGTTTGTCTTTCTTGCCACGTCCAATGTAAAGTACTGCCCACTGTGAAGGTTGTGCTTTAATTGATACTTCAGACACGGAGTAGGATTCGTCAGCTTCGATGAAACTGGGAAGACGTTCCTCTGGCCCAACCAATAAATAGGCAGTCCCTTCTGCATCCCAACGAGCGGTACGTCCAGAACGATGTGCAAAAGTAGCAGCATCCATAGGCAGATGATAATGGACAATGGCGCGTACTTCGGGAATATCCAATCCACGAGCTGCCAAATCAGTGCTGACCATCACAGAAGCTGCGCCCGAACGAAAACGATAGAGTGAGCGTTCTCGTACCTCTTGGTCTTGTCCACCGTGGTAAAGGCTGGTGGGAAATCCTTTTTCTCGAAGATATTGCCTACTCTATCCACACTCTCACGATGCGCCACAAAGACGATGGTGCTTGCCCCTCCAATGTGGGTGAGCAACTGTGCAAGTGTTTCAAGTTTATCTTTCTGAGGAGAAGGAATTTGACAAACTTTCAAGCGACTTGCCAAGTCATCTGCAGTATCCAGATAGTTAATTGCAACAAATTTTCGCTGAGCTACAAATGCTGGCACAGGAAGAACTTTCTTAGACTTCCCCTCTGCATTAGTTTCCGGCACACGTTCTCCCCATACATCACGCTTTTCTTCTTCAAAAGCAGTAGCAGAAACCACAACGACTTGCGATACGAAATGCATGGACTCCCCGATACGATACATTTCCTCGCGAAATCCCAACTCAAGACATTTATCATATTCGTCGAGTACGAGGATTCTAGCGCCTAATACGTTGAGATTATCTTTACCGATGTGGTCTAGCAATCGTCCAGGTGTTGCAAAGACCACCTGTGGGTGTACCTCTTTGATACGTCGATGCTCTTCCATCGTAGGACGTCCACCGTAGAGAGCTAATCCTCGAATCGAAGTGCCTACTTGAGCCTTGAACACTTGCTCCACTTGGGCTGCAAGTTCTCGACTAGGCACCACGACAACAGCCTGCACCGTGTCAAGGGTAGCATCAACACGTGCGATAAGCGGCAAAAGATAAGCCAAGGTTTTGCCACTGCCCGTGGGAGAGAGGAGCAATACATTCTGATTTTGCTGAATGGCGTTTCCAGCTGCAAGCTGCATGGGATTGAGCTTCATAATTGAGTGTAATGTAGGGATAATCTATAAAGAGGGAGAAAACAGACAACAAAAGCGCAGGCGCGATGATGCGATAAGGATAAAAAGAAGGCTGTACCGGTGAAGATGATGAAACTCCGAGTAAATAAGGATTTGAGTGTCCCACGCCCTCTGTAATCCGACCCCCACGCTGCATTGAAAGCGCAGTATCGGCACGCCATTAGACGAACGACTTGTCTCGGTGATTCAGATAAAATTGATGAGTATCCCAATCTGACCAGTACAGCCTATGCTATTGTTATGTAAAGGACAGCCTGCGCTGTCTCAATCTCTTGTTGTTTGTATGAGCAAAGTTATATGTTTATTTTGAAACTGCCAAATATAATTCATATTTTTCTATATGTAATGAGCAGTTGCAGTTCTTAGGCAAAAGCATAGTGTCTCTCTCCCAACTCAAGGTGTCGATAAGGTTTTGCAGCGCAATCAGTAGGATTCTACAAAATTCTCGATTAAAGTCGCAAAAAAGTGGGCAAAACATTTGCCAGTTTCAGAAAAAGCTGTACCTTTGCACTCGAAAACGAAAACAGGGTACCATGGCCGAGTGGCTAGGCACAGGTCTGCAAAACCTGCTACAGCAGTTCGAATCTGCTTGGTACCTCAATCCAAGGAGCACCTCGCAAAGAGTTGCTCCTTTTTTCTTTGGTTGTTTCCATCGTAGCACAACACTCCACTTCTCTCAACCGAGAATCCCAAGAGTTGCTGCTCCTTTTTCTCTCATCAATCACGCACACCATGGAAGAAAAGTCCATCACCGCACCACAAGATTTATCCTTTGATCCCGTGCAAGAGGATATACTCCTCGAGGATAACGGAAATCTTGAGTCAAACAATAGCATAGACCTCATCACAGATTTGAATGAGGTGGAACATTTTGATGATTTAATTCCCGAAATCACGACCGAAAAACTCGTGTTGCGCACAGAAGGTTTGGTGAAACGCTATGGTAAGCGCACCGTTGTTAATGACGTTTCATTCGAAGTGCACCAAGGAGAAATTGTAGGATTGCTTGGTCCCAACGGAGCAGGCAAAACGACTTCTTTCTATATGACAACCGGATTGGTCGTTCCCAACGGAGGAAAGATTTATTTGGGAGAAAAGGAAATCACCAAAGCTCCCGTTTACAAGCGTGCCAAAGCCGGCATTGGTTATTTGGCACAGGAAGCATCCGTGTTTCGCAAGATGAGCGTGGAAGACAACATTTCCTCAGTACTTGAGATGACTAATAAGTCACGCGAGGAACAACGTGAGATGCTAGAGTCGCTCATTTCAGAGTTTCGCTTGCAAAAAGTGCGCAAAAACTTGGGTGACCAACTTTCTGGTGGTGAACGTCGCCGCACAGAAATCGCTCGTTGCTTGGCCATCGACCCCAAATTCATTATGCTTGACGAACCTTTTGCAGGAGTCGACCCAATTGCGGTAGAAGACATTCAATATATTGTTTGGAAACTCAAAGACCGCAACATTGGCATCCTCATTACTGACCACAATGTAGAAGAAACGTTGAGTATCACTGACCGCGCATACCTTCTCTTCGAAGGAAAAAAATTTTATTTCACGGCAGTCCAGAAGAATTGGCAGCCAACGAAATTGTGCGCGATCGCTATCTCACGCATTCCTTCAAACTGCGCAAAAAAAGATTTCCAACTTATCGCTGAACAACGTGAAGCGAAATAAAAAGCAAATCATACGATATGAAACCAACCTTACCTCTTTTCCTCATGGCTCTCTGCACAGTCCCTCTCTGCGCAGTCGGCACAAAATCGGCATCTTCATCTGATGCCCCTTCTACAGCTGCTCACACCGTGACGAGCACTTCAGACTCTACCCAAAAGAAGGCGAAGAAATCAATAGATTCTACGGCTATCAACGACACTTTACACGTGACTTCTGCCCAACTTTATGGGCCTGTTCACCTTCAAAGTCCAGTGTGGGAAGATTCTGTGAACTCTGACGGTAAAAGCTATGAAGAAGATGAGGTAAAGGAGTTGAATACTCATCTCGTAGAAAACAAGAATCTTCGTCCCACGCGCACTGTGCAACAAGGAGAAGCCCTCGATTCGAATAGTGTCAATGGAATTCGCTTTACGGTTGACGTAGCTCGTTGGACGCAAGCACAAGTGGTTTCGCGCAAATTGCAAGATTTCGACACTTACGTTAATGGCGTTTCTCAAGGCAAGACGATATATTTACGTCCAGGACGAACAGAAATCGCTTTACTCACCTATTCTCCAGCTAGTGCACGCGACACTTTTGACGTAAAACTTGTAGGAAAGGACATGGCTAAGGCTTTGCTCAACAATCCCCAGCCAAGCACTTTCTCCTATGAGGATATGATACACGGTGAAAAGTTTTACACGATGAAAATGTCGCCTTCGGGTCGATATCTTCTCACTTATTACTATACGACCAATCACGAAGGAAAGAACGATTATCGTACAGTCCTTACCGATCTCCACACCCAACGCACCATCTATCGCAGCGATAAGTATGAAAGTTGGACATGGATTGACGGACAAGACAAACTCTATTACGAAACACAGCAGGACGGGGACAATCAACTGATGTCGCTTGACCCAGCCACCCTGGAAACAAAAGTTTTAGCGACAAATCTACCAGAAGGAACGATGGCATTGTCTCCCACTGGTAAATTTGCTATTTATCTTATCGACGAAGATGTTCAAGAGTCTCGAAGGGGTGCTCAAACAACTCAAAGCCCCCGATGACCGTCAGGCAGGTTGGCGCAGTCGAAGCGCACTCTACTATGTGGACTTGAGTACAGGCGCGACACGACGTTTGACCTTTACCAAAGAAGATGTACACCTCAACGACATTTCTCACGATGGACAACGCATTCTCGTGAGTCAAAATATCCACGATTTGACTCGAAAGCCTTTCAACCACAAGAATGTTTATGAGATTTGGCTCGAAAAAGGAACAATCGATACCTTGCTTGTAGATCAACCTTGGTTGGGTAACGGACAATACAGCCCCGATGACAAACAAATTCTGTTTGAAGGCTCTCCTTCCGCCTTTGATGGCATTGGCAGTAGCCTTCCCAAAGGACAAGTGGCGCAATCGTTCGACCAACGCTTGTTTTTATTTGATCGCGTCACGCGCAAAAGCTACAGCTTTGCTCAAAGACTTCAAACCTTCTGTGAGCCGAGCTGATTGGAATCCAGGAGATGGCTTCATTTATGCAGAATGTGCCGACGGATATGACGAAACAGTTTGGCGCATCAATCCCAAGAATGGACAACGCACACGCTTGAAGTTGCCTGTTACCATTGTAGAAGGTTTTACAATGTCGCAAACGCGCAAACCACGCATTGCGTTTTTCGGACAAACAGGAACAACCTCGCGAAATGGTTATTTGGCAGAACTCACCAATACAGCTCCCACCTGTAAACCTTTTGGTGAAGTATCTTTCCCAAAAGCCTTTGGCAAACGAGCTGTTGCGAGTTGCACTCCTTGGAAATTCACAACTTCTCGCGGAGATATTGTAGAAGGATTCTATCACCTTCCCAATAACTTTGATGCCACACGCAAGTATCCTATGATTGTTTACTATTATGGTGGTTGCATGCCCGTCACTCGTGCTTTAGAATCGCACTATCCTCTCTCAGTATTCGCAAATATGGGCTACGTGGTATTGGTCGTTGAGCCTTCTGGTAGCATCGGATTCGGAGAAGAGTTCGCAGCTCGTCACATCAACACGTGGGGAAAAATGTCGGCAGACGATATTATAGAAGGTACCAAGGCTTTCTTGAAAGAACATCCCTATGTTGATGCCACAAAAGTGGGTTGTATGGGAGCGAGTTATGGTGGTTTTATGACAGAACATCTGCAAACCCGCACCAACATCTTTGCAGCAGCCATCAGTCACGCAGGTATCTCCAACATCGCGTCTTATTGGGGCGGTGGATACTGGGGACACACCTATGGTGAAACAGCGCAGTATGGTTCTTATCCTTGGAACAATCCTGATCTTTACACCAAACAGTCGGCTTTGTTTAATGCAGACAAAATCCACACTCCCCTATTGCTGCTCCACGGAACAGCCGATACCAATGTGCCGACTAATGAAAGTCAGCAACTTTTTCACGGCACTTCGCATCTTGGGTCGCCCTGTGAGTTACATCCAAATCAAAGATGCCAACCACTTTGTCACAGATTACAAGACACGTAATGAATGGCAAGATGCAATTATGGCTTGGTTTGAAAAAAATATCTCCAAGGCAACGATGCTTGGTGGAAGCATCTAGGATTTGAATAAGAAAGATCTCTTATACTCCCTAAGGACTATCAGGTCGAACAAACCCACAACTAAAATACAATCTCTCAACGAGAGCTACAGAAAACGAGAAGCGAGGCTAAAAAGCCTCGCTTTTCTTTTTGTATATTTCTAGGATTTGTGTATCTTTGTCACCATATATAAAAACGATTATGAAGTTTCATTTGCTCTTCTTGGTAGCCACAGGTACTATCCTTCTGATGGGAGGATGTAAGCATCGTAACGACACCCCAACCGATGCCGTTGCAACAGCAGACTCGAGCCAGATTGACACGACAATTACTGATAATGATTCTATTGTGGAGGAGCAAGATACTATTGCTCCCCCCAAAAAGGCTGATGAGTTTTTTGATGATTTCGCATTTGCCTTTATGAAAAACCGGAGATTCCAGCGTTCGCGCATTAGTTTCCCACTGCCCTACACCATTGATGGGCAAACAAAACACATTGCTCGCAATGCTTGGAAGTTTGATAGAATGTATGCTGCACACGAAGTCTACACACTCATTTTTGATAGCCACAAAGGGGCAAAGATGGCGAAAGACACGACTGTGAAAAAGGTGGTTGTGGAAGAGTTAAACTTGGAGCTTCAGCGCGTCAAGAGCTATCATTTTGAGCGAAAATCAGGAGAATGGATGCTCACCTCCCTCAATGAACAACCGATGGAGGAGAGTGTGAATAGCGATTTCTATGATTTCTATCACCACTTTGCTACTGACGACGATTTTCAAAAGACACACGTAGCAGAATCTATAAAGTTCTCAACCTACGATGAAGACAATTTCCAACGCATTAGTGGAACTATATCTTCTGCTCAATGGAAAGATTTCGCTCCAGAACTGCCCCCATTCTCAGCTCACCAACATTCTCTACGGACAAACCCTACAAGAATTCTAAGCTCCGCGTCCTTTTCTATTTCGTCTCTCTCCGGAGGTATGGCTAGCTCACTGACTTTCAAGAAGAAAAAAATGGCGAATGGATACTTACACAAATCGAAAAACTAATCCAATTAGCCTAGCTTCACTGCTCTACTCCTCACTCATTCTTTTTCACTTCCTCCTTTCATATTGCTTGAGATATGGCTTATTCTCTCACAGCTCACAACACTTTCGGCATTGCTGCTACTTGTGATGCTTTTTCTAGAATATACTTCTGTAGAAGAACTGCGCACCATCCTTTCCCAAATAGGCGAGCAACATTGGTTGCACATTGGGGCAGGTAGTAACCTTCTCTTTGTTCATCCACATTTTGAAGGGATTATTCTGCATAGCGGCATTAAAGGCTGGGAAAAAGTCAGTGAGACTGATGCAACTGTGGACATTCGCGTGGGGGCAGGAGAAGAAATGGATGACTTCATTGCGACCATGATTGACCATCGCTATTATGGGCTTGAAAAATCTCTCCCACATCCCAGGTGAAGTTGGAGCATCGGCAGTCCAAAAATGTAGGAGCTTATGGTGTAGAAGCTGGAGATTTGATTGTTGCAGTGGAAGCATTGGAAGTGACCACGCAACAAATTGTCACCCTTCTCCATGACGACTGTCACTATGCCTATCGTTTCAGCGAGTTCAAAGGAGACTGGCGTGGGAAATATATCATCACACACGTCACTTTCCGCTTGAAGAAAGTCTTTATTCCCGTTCTTTCTCATAAATCTGTCCCTCAAAGATTAGCAGATTGGGGTATCTCCCCAGAAAACGCTTGTGCTGCAGACTTGCGCCAAGCCATTATCGACATTAGAAGTGCAAAACTTCCCGACCCCAAAGTCATTGGTAGCGCGGGTTCATTCTTTATGAACCCCATTGTAGCTCCTGAAGTTGCAGCACATTTATTGGAGAGATTTCCCAATATGCCACACTATTCGATGCCTGATGGCGTGAAGATTCCCGCAGGTTGGCTCATCGAACAAGCACAATGGAAGGGAAAGTCATTAGGCAATGCTGGAGTTCACCCCCAACAAGCCTTGGTGCTCATCAACAAAGGAGGAGCCACAGGAGAAGAAGTTGCTCATCTGGCACAAACAATTCAGCAAGATGTAAAGCAGAAATTCGGCATTTCGCTACATCCAGAGGTGATGTTCCTCTAAACTTTGCCTCATTTTATAATAACTCTCAATACTCACCCGTTCCCTATATACATAGGTACACAGAAAACTCAATGATGAAATTTATATCTTGGAATGTCAATGGACTTCGTGCATGTCGCGAAAAAGGCTTTGAAGAAAGTTTTGCAAAACTAGATGCAGATTGCTTCTGCCTTCAAGAGACAAAATTGCAAGAAGGTCAAATAGATATCGCGTTTGAAGGGTATGAAAGCTACTGGAACTACGCCGAAAAGAAAGGCTACTCCGGCACTTGCATCTTCACCCGCATTAAACCTCTCAGTGTACGCTACGGACTTGGCATTGAAGAACACGACCATGAAGGACGTGTCATCACACTTGAGTTTGAAAATCTTTATCTTGTCACCGTTTACACTCCCAACTCTCAAGATGGTTTGCGTCGTTTAGACTATCGCATGACGTGGGACGCTGCTTTCCGCGCCTATGTTCAACAACTTGATGAGCATAAACCAGTGGTGATTTGCGGCGACCTCAATGTAGCGCACCAAGAGATTGACTTGAAAAATCCCAAGACCAATCGTAAAAAAACGCGGGTTTCACCGACGAAGAGCGCAATCAGTTTACTCAACTTCTGCAGGCAGGATTCACAGATACCTATCGTTTCTTCTATCCCGAACTTACGGATAGTTATTCTTGGTGGAGCTATCGCTTCAAAGCACGTGAGAAGAACGCAGGATGGCGCATTGACTATTTTTGTCACCTCACAACGCCTCAACGAAAAGTTGGTATCTGCTAGCATTCATCAAGAGATTTTTTTGGCAGTGATCACTGCCCTGTAGAACTTGTAATCCAATAAAAACAAGATAATACCCTGATAATTAAGCAGGATTATCGCACACCTCTACCCTATACACCTCTTTCTATGAAACAGTTTTTGCAATACGTTCTCGCCACCATCGTTGGTTTTATGGCAATCGGCTTGTTTAGCTGCATCATGTTCTTTGTCATGTTGGGTGCCATCATTGCTTCGGGTGATGAAAAGCCCCAGGTGTTTGACAATTCAGTTTTTAAAGATATCGCTCAGCGGTACACTCGTCGACCAAGCACCAGCCGAGAATCCACTAGCCGCCTTGCTGGGCAATAATGGTGCAACAACCACTCAAGGACTAGACGTGCTACTCGATGCGATTCAAGTGGCAAAGAAAGCGAAGAAATCAAAGGTATTTACCTTGAAGGTGGAGCATTGCAATCCGACTTTGCGTCCAACGAAGAATTACGTCAAGCATTAGTTGATTTCAAAAAGAGTGGGAAATGGATTATTGCCTACGCTGATAGCTACACCCAAGGAGCTTACTACATAGCTTCTGTAGCAGACAAAGTGTTGCTCAATCCTAGTGGTATGCTAGATTGGCACGGTATTGCACAACAAACGACCTTCTACACAGGACTTATGGAAAAACTTGGCATCAAAGCCCAAGTCTTCAAAGTCGGCACCTTCAAAAGTGCAGTAGAGCCCTTCACTTTAAAGCAAATGAGTGAAGCTAATCGGTTGCAAATGGCTGAGTTAATAGGAGGTTTGTGGAAAGACATGTGTGCTACTGTTGGAGCTTCACGCAAACTATCTCCTGATAGCCTCAACGCTTATGCAGATCGTTATATCATGCTTACCGATGCGAAGGACTATAAAAGGCTCAAGCTCGTTGATGACCTCACCTATATTGATCAAGTACGCACACAACTTCAACAACGCGTGGGCAACGACTTGACCATGATTGAGCCTAGTACACTTGCTGCATTGGTGCAACAAGAAGGCAAAGACCACATTGCAGTGTATTATGCAAGCGGAAACATCGTTGACGTAGCAGGAACTGGCGCCTTGATGGGCGGAAGTGAAGAAATTGTTGGAGACAAAGTAGTCAATGATCTCGACCTTCTTGCCAAGGATGAGGACGTAAAAGCTGTAGTTATTCGCATCAACTCTGGAGGTGGTTCGGCTTATGCCAGCGAACAAATGTGGCGCGCCATCCAACTCCTCAAACAAAGAAACCCGTAGTCGTTTCCATGGGCGGTGTTGCCGCTTCTGGTGGCTACTACATGGCTTGTGGGGCACAACGCATCTTTGCCGATCCCACAACCGTCACAGGCTCCATCGGCATCTTCGCTATGATTCCTGAGGCAAGCGAGTTGCTCACAAAAAAGCTCGGATTAAACTTTGATGTTGTTAAAACAAACCGCGCCTCAGACTTCGGCGGTCGTGGGCTTCGCATCGATGAAATGGGAGGAGCAGCCCTTCAGAAACACGTAAACCATGGATATGCCCTCTTTCTCAAGCGCGTTGCTGATGGTCGTACGGCTGCAGGGCGCAAAATGACTGTCGAAGAAGTCGACAAGATTGGACAAGGTCGTGTATGGACAGGTCGTAAAGCCCTTAAGATTGGTCTCGTGGATCAACTCGGCAATCTCGACCAAGCCATTGATTATGCTGCAAAACTGGCTAAAACGAAAGACTACTCAGTAGACAACTATCCAGTTGCTCCCAGTTGGCTGGAGAATCTCAAGGCTAACACGAACACTGATGACTATATGGAGCGTAAAATTCGTACAGCGCTCGGAGAATACTACGAGCCCTTGCAGATGCTCCATCAAGTGGATCAACATAATTATATGCAAGCTCGCTTACCCTTCACCATCAATTTCAGATAAGTAGTCTCTCTCTATATACCTACTTTCCCACTTCTCAGAGGTTATTTTGTAAGACTTCCCTTTTCCCCCTTCTATGTCAACAACATTCGCCCAACAACTATTGCGCACAATCCTCCTCCCTCTAGCTTGGTGCTATGACGGGGTAACCAGACTGCGAAATTGGGCGTTTGATCATGGACACCTTTCCACACAGCGATTTGCCACTCCCATCATTGGAGTCGGTAATCTCGCTGTGGGAGGAACGGGAAAAACACCACACACGCAGTGGATTGTGGAGCAATTACTGCAAATGGACAAGCGTGTTGCCGTTTTGTCCCGTGGTTACGGACGTAAGACACGGGGTTTTCGGCTCATCGCCCCCACCAGCACCGCAGCTGACGTTGGGGATGAGCCCTTCAACTGTTTCGCCACTTCGCCGAACGCAATTTCATTGGGGCAGTTTGCGAAAAAGCGTGCCATTGGCATACAAACCTTGCTGCAACTCGACAATCCACCAGAGGTTATTGTGCTCGATGATGCTTTCCAACATCGCTACGTATCGCCTGGTCTAAACCTCCTGCTCACTGACTATTCGCATACCTACGACAACGACAGCTTATTACCAGCAGGTCGCTTGCGTGAAATGTTAGAGGGGCTGTTAGAGCCGACGTGATTATTGTCACAAAGTGTCCTCAAACATTGTCGATCGCTCAGCAAAATGTAAAAGCCGCTGCGCTGCGATCCATACATCCTCTGAATCCGACCGAAGAAGAACTTTCCATCTTCTTCACCACCATTGGATATCCTCCCCTTCCTGCTGTAAAAGAGGCTCTCCTCATCACAGGTATAGCCAATCCCAGCCCATTGATGAGGCATCTTGAAGCACTAGGCATTCGTGTGGAACACCTCGCATTTTCCGATCATCATCATTTCTCTGCAGCAGATTGCGCGCACATCATTGAGCAAAGCACCCACTACTCTACCATTTTCACCACCGAAAAGGATGCCGTACGTTTAGAGCAGCTCAACTTGCCCCAAAACATACGAAAAAAAATAAAACCTATTCCCATAACCGTCCAAGTGCTTTTCGAACAATCGGAAACATTGCGACAGATTATTCAGCGTTATGTTAGCTCAAATTCAAGAAACCGCTCAGTGGATTAAAGCCCACACCTCGCTTCGTCCCAACACTGCCATTGTCTTAGGCACCGGTCTTGGACGTTTGGCAGAAGAAATCGAAGTCATTGAAAAATTCCCCTACGCAGATATCCCAAACTTCCCCGTTTCTACAGTGGAAGGGCACTCTGGTTGCCTCATCTTCGGACGTTTGGGCAACAAGGAAGTACTTGCCATGCAAGGTCGTTTCCACTACTACGAAGGCTACGACATGAAGCAAGTCACCTTCCCCATTCGTGTGATGCACGAACTCGGCATAAAGACCCTTTTCGTTTCCAACGCTTCAGGAGGGGTCAACCCAGATTTTGCCATTGGCGACCTAATGTTTATCACCGACCACATCAATTTCTTCCCCGAACATCCACTTTGTGGCAAGAACTTCCCCACCGGTCCCCGTTTTCCAGACATGAGTGCTGCCTACAATCCCGAGTTGCTCCAGTTGGCTCGCACCATAGCAAAAGAAAAAGGCATCCGCCACGTTGAAGGAGTGTATGTAGGCACTCAAGGTCCCACTTTTGAGACACCCGCAGAATATCGTATGTATCATCGTTTGGGTGGCGACGCAGTCGGCATGTCCACTGTGCCCGAAGTTATCGTAGCGCACCACACAGGCATCCGTGTCTTCGGCATCTCCATCATCACCGACCTTGGCGTGGAAGGCAAGATTGTTGAGGTAAGCCACGAAGAAGTACAAATTGCAGCAAATGCCGTGCAACCCATCATGGCAGATCTCATGCGTGAGATGATCAAACGCAGCTGCTAATCTTCTTGTTTTTCACATTCTCCTGCTCTAGCATTGCACCGATTGTTGTAGCTTTCACATAAGCCTCCACAAAAGGTGCAATGTTTTTTTCTTTTCCATTCTCTACAATGCTTGCTTTCTCCTGCTGCTTCCAGCAACAACCTATGGAGTAATGCGTCGTCAGTATAAGCGCTTTTTCTTCAGAGACTTCTAATATCTTTCAAATCCTCTTTAATCGTCCTCCAGCCTTCCTATCATTTCGCAAGTAAATTGTCGCCATAGAGGAAAAACAAGACAAAAACTGCACACTTCTAGAAAAAATGCGTAACTTTGCACCAGAAATTCATTGACACCCAGCCATGTCTATCAGTAAAACTCGTCAAAAACTCATTAGTGTCGCTCGTGAACTCTTTGCCAAACAAGGATTTGATGGCATCACAATGAACGATATAGCTCAAGCTTCTCAAAAGGGGCGACGCACGATGTACACCTACTTTAGTAGTAAGGAAGACATCTACTATGCCGTCATTGAAGACGAACTGGAGCATCTCTCCGAAGAGATGGACAAAGTGGTGAACCTCTCCATCAATCCACAGGAGAAAATCGTGAGGATCATTTACACCCACCTTCATCTCATCGAAGATGTGGTGAAGCGCAATGGCTCCCTTCGCGCAGAGTTCTTCAGCGACATCCACAAAGTAGAACGCGTGCGACGTAAATTTGACCTCGAAGAGCTTCACGCACTGCGTAGCATATTGCGAGAAGGTGTGGCAAAGGCATTTTCAAAATAGATCATGTCAATCTCACTGCCGACGTCATCCACTACGCCATTAAAGGTATTGAAGTGCCTTTCATGTTCGATCGTTTAGGTCAAGGGCTTTCCATGGAAGAAAGTGTAGTGGTAGTAGAACGTCTTATCAGTCGTGCCCTAGGTGTCGGTGTAGCCCAATAATCGTATAATCATTATCTCCATAAATATCCAATCAAAATATGGGACTCTTAACAGGAAAAACAGCCTTGATCACTGGTGCAGCTCGCGGCATTGGTAAGGCTCTCGCTCTCAAGTTTGCAGAAGAAGGTGCAAACATCGCATTCACCGACCTCGTTATTGACGAAAGCGGCGAAGAAACTCGCAAAGAAATCGAAGCAAAAGGCGTGAAGTGCTTGGCTTATGCCAGCAACGCTGCTAACTTTGAAGAAACTGCAGAAGTAGTGAAGAAGATTCACGAAGATTTGGCACCATCGACGTATTGGTCAACAATGCAGGTATCACTAAAGATGGTTTGATGCTCCGCATGACAGAAGCTCAATGGGATGCTGTAATCAACGTAAACTTGAAGTCTGCCTTCAATTTCGTCCACGCTTGTCTTCCCATCATGATGCGTCAACGTGGCGGTTCTATCATCAACATGTCAAGTGTCGTAGGTGTACACGGCAATGCAGGTCAAGCCAACTACGCAGCTTCTAAGGCTGGTATGATTGCCCTTGCCAAAAGTGTAGCTCAAGAAATGGGTAGCCGCGGTGTTCGTGCTAACGCTATTGCTCCTGGTTTCATCGAAACTGCAATGACTCACCAACTCTCAGACGAAGTGCGCAAGGAGTGGATGAAACAAATCCCTCTCCGTCGTGGTGGTCAAGCAGAAGATGTAGCTAATGTGGCTGTATTCCTTGCTTCTGACCTTTCTTCCTATGTCACAGGTCAAGTGATTCAGGTGGACGGTGGTATGAACACCTAATCTCCTTGTCTAAAGTTAATAGTGCCGAGTGGCTTCTTCGGAGCTACTCGGCACTATCCTTTTTCTCTCTCTCCATCAACGCTCCAGTACAACCATTGGAAAGACCTTCACTTATCCCACTTGTTTTAACCTGAGATTTGTCTTTATCTTTCCTCTTTCTCACATTGTACTCCCCATACGCACTCATATTCAAGTTTGTTTTTCCAATCCTATGGAAGTTCTATACGAAGACAATCATATCATCATTGTAAATAAAGCCGCTGGAGAAATCGTGCAAGGCGATAAAACGGGTGATGCCACCTTAGCAGATGCCGTAAAATCCTACATCAAAGAGAAATATGCGAAGCCAGGCGAAGTATTCTTGGGCACTGTGCATCGTCTCGACCGACCTGTCAGCGGTGTTGTTGTCTATGCACGCACTTCCAAAGCACTTTCGCGTCTCAATAACATGTTTCGTCTGGGACAAGTACACAAGACCTATCATGCCATCACCTCAAAAGACCCATTAACACGAAGTGGTCAGCCTCAATTATCTGTTGGCAGTCCCACCAATTTGGTTCATTTTCTCACGCGCAATGAGCGACAAAACAAGGCGTATGCGCATCTTCACGAAGTGCCATCCTCGAAGCGTGCCAGTCTTGATGCCACCATCTTAAAAGTTGGTGACCGCACTCAACTCATAGAAGTCAATCTCCACACAGGGCGTCATCACCAAATACGCTGTCAATTAGCCGCTGTCGGCTACCCCATTCGTGGTGACTTGAAATATGGGGCTCCACGTTCCAATCCAGATGGTAGCATCTGTCTTCACGCGCACCACATAGAGTTCGAGCACCCAGTTTCTAAACAACTCATCAGTGTTACCGCTCCTTACCCTCAGAATTTGAATATTTGGCGCGCATTCGAATAGAAGATAGCTTAATTCACTACAAATATTAGCTCAAGAAACCTCTATGCAACAACTTTTATTGTAGTTTTTTTCTTGGCAGCCCCTCCATTTCTTCGTAAATTTGCTAATGAAACATCGAGCCATGTTTCCGCACAACTAGCACTAAACTAATTGTAATTTCACAAGGCAACCCAAATAGCCGAATCTGGGATTGTCCAACGACAAAACCCAGTCTCAACACATCACCGCTCTAAACTTATCGCATTTCTGCGATTCTCTTTTTTCACGAACACATTCATGGCAATATCCTAGTCAACAGCTCGGATACTGCCTTTTTTATAACTACAACTATGATAGAAAGATATCTCAAAACTTCCGATTTCTCGTCCACCGAGGAATTTGCCAAAGGTTTCCACATACAAGTCCCTGATAATTTCAACTTCGCCTATGACATTGTAGACGAATGGGCTACCCAAGCTCCCAACAAACGCGCGCTTTGCTGGGTCAACGAACATGGTCGTCATCATGACTTCACCTTTGGAGAGATGAAACAACTCTCCGATGCCGCTGCCTCATTCTTCCAATCCATAGGCATCGGTCGTGGTGACATGGTAATGCTCATGCTCAAACGTCGCTACGAATTTTGGATTGCCATTCTAGGACTTCACAAGATTGGTGCCGTAGCGATCCCTGCCACCCACTTGCTCACGCCAAAAGATATCGAATATCGTTGCAATGCTGCTGACATCTGTGCTATCATCTGCACGGAAGAGCACGAGATGCAAGACAAAATAAATGCAGCCATCCCCCAATGCCCTACCGTGAAGCACCGCGTCGCCATTGATGCTCCAGAGGATGGTTGGCACGACTTCCATCGTGGTTTGCAAGAAGCTGCTCCTTTTATGCGACCTTCTGCACCCGTCAATAGCAACGACGACATTATGCTCCTTTATTTCACCTCAGGCACCACGGGCAATCCCAAGATGGTGACGCATAACTATGCCTATCCCCTCGGACATATCGTTACCGCCAAGTATTGGCAGCAACTGCACGAAGATAGTTTGCACCTCACCGTAGCAGACACAGGCTGGGCTAAGGTCGCGTGGGGCAAACTCTATGGGCAGTGGATCATCGGAGCAGCCATCTTTGTCTACGATCACGAACGTTTTGATGCAGCCACCATGCTACGACTCATTCAAGACTATCGCATCACCTCTTTCTGCGCTCCCCCAACAGTCTATCGCTTCATGGTGCGCGAGGACCTGTCTTCCTACGATCTCTCAGCTCTCGAACACGCCACTACGGCTGGTGAAGCCTTGAACCCCTCAGTTTTTGAGGCTTTCCAAAAAGGCACAGGCTTGAAGATGACCGAAGCCTTCGGGCAGACAGAGACGACTCCGCTCATTGTCACCTTCCCATGGGTAGAACCACGTCCAGGCTCGATGGGTATCCCTAATCCCATCTACAACCTCGACATCATTCGCCCCGATGGTAGTTCTGCAGGAGTCGGCGAAAAGGGAGAAATCGTCATTCGTATGCCTGAAGATGGTAGTCATCCTCTCGGTCTTTTCCGTGGTTACTATCGCGATGAAGCGATGACCCGTCAAGTTTTGCACGACGGACTGTACCACACTTGCGATGTGGCTTATCGCGACGAGGATGGCTATTGCTGGTTTGTGGACCGCACCGACGATATTATCAAGAGTTCAGGCTACCGCATCGGACCATTTGAAGTGGAAAGTGCTGTTATGACTCACCCCTCTGTAGTGGAATGCGCCATCACTGGCGTGCCCGATGACATTCGTGGCATGGTGGTGAAAGCTACCATTGTTTTAGCCCCAGAATATAAGGAAAAAGCTGGTCCAGATCTTGTACGCGAAATCCAACAGCACGTCAAACGCGTAACAGCGCCCTACAAGTATCCTCGTCTCATCGAGTTTGTCGATGCGCTCCCCAAGACAATTAGTGGAAAAATTCGCCGTGTCGAGATTCGTCAAAATGCGCAATAACAACCCTGTGGTGTTGCATCATTTTTTCTAATCTGACCTATAGAAGAATCATTGGTCCTCAACTTTACTGAAGTACCTCCATATTTTGCGTCAGAAAACTTGGAGCATCTACAGAAAAGTTGAGGATTTTTTATCACAATCAGTTTGAAAAAATCTACAATTACTTGGTGTTTCCATCTCTTTCATTTACTTTTGTAATCTGAACAGCGTAGTTTTTCCACAACGTGTACTATTCTCTTCAGCTCTGTGCGCAATGGATTTTAGAGTCTATGCGCACCATCACAAAACTTATATAAGTATGGATAAAGCTAAATTTGAAAAAGTGATGGGTGTCATTGGCACCATCACAGCAGTTCTCATGTACGTGTTCTACATCAACACGATTCTCAACAACCTCAACGGACAAAAAGGTGATTGGGTGCAACCCTTGATGGCATGTTTCAACTGCATCATTTGGGTATGCTATGCACTCTTCAAAGAACGTCGCGATTGGCCCGTTGCTCTCGCCAATGCTCCTGGCATCATCTTCGGACTCGTAGCCGCAGTCACCGCATTTTAATTTTCCACCATGCACACATTCATTGCACATTTGTCTCAATCCATCTTCCATTTCAACCGCAATCTTCTTTTAGCTGGTGCCCTACTCACCGCAGCATCTACAATCACTAGTTGCACCAATCAGAACAAACCTCAAGATGCTGCCGCTGCTACTGCTGAAAGCGATAGCATCGAAGCGCGCCAAATGGCAAAGAGGAAGCATTTCTAGCCCAGAAAGCCAAAGAACCGGGTGTACAGTCACTCGGTGGTGGACTCCTTTACAAGGTGCTTCGCGCTGGAAAGGGTGCACAACCCACTTCCACCAGTATGGTGACCGTGGACTATGAAGGTAAACTCATCGATGGCACTATCTTCGACAGCAGTTATCAACGCGGAGAACCCGCAAGTTTCCCCGTTAGTGGCGTCGTTGCAGGATGGCAAATTGCCCTAAAGGCAATGCATGTGGGCGATGAATGGGAAGTATATATCCCACAATATCTGGGATATGGCGAGAATGGCACCAATAACATTCCCCCCTACTCCACTCTCGTCTTCAAGATTTCACTGAAATCAGTGGAGTAACCGACACTCTGCTTCGCTATGTCCTCCCGACTCTCACGGTACCCGACATTGCGAAGCTCTGTTTTTGCACAACCATTGATAATTGTTAGCCTGGCATCGTATCTTATGCACGGTATCAAGCGTATATCCTTAGATAAAACCTCTGTTTCTTAGTCTTATTTCGCTATATGGGTAAACCTATCTCTGCTTTCAAACGGTTCGAAAACACCATCGAATGGATTATCTACAACGCTCGATGGATTCAAGTGCCCATTTATTTTGGTCTCATTGTGGTGATGCTACTCTATTCCTATGTCTTTTGTTGCGAAGTTTTTGACCACATTGTCCACATCAGTTCTTTGCACGAAGCGGATATGCTCCTCATCACCTTGGGGCTAGTGGACGTGTCCATGATTTTCAATCTCATCATCGTGGTCATCATGGGAGGATATTGGACCTTCGTCAGCCATCTCGGCATTTCCGAACGCGACAAAGATGGCGAGCAGTTTGGGCATCTCGGTAACCTGTCTGCTAATTCGCTCAAGATTAAGCTCCTGGTGTCACTCATCAGCATCAGCGCTGTGCACCTGCTCGAGAGTTTTGTACGTCACGATGTAGAACCCAAGCACATTGCAGCGCAAATAGCCATTCACCTTGTCTTCATCATCTCCGCACTTGCCATGACTTTCATGGATAAAATGACGGCAAATACGCACTAAAAGCGCCTATTTTCTCTGAATCCCCACACTTTGGGAGAAAAAATCTCAGAAATTCTTGGTTCTTTCGCCATTTTACATTACATTTGCAACATCAAATAACAATTCAATCGTAAACAACAATGATGCAACAAAACAACAATAAGGGTTGGTGGCGCACTCAAGATAGTAATATCGTGAGTTAGACATCGCACACCCTAATTGTTCGTCCATGATTGTCGAAATACAGAGGCTTGTCGTTACTCACGGCAAGCCTTTTTTGTCGTGAGTTGCGCGCAACAGTCCCGACGTCAACTGTTGCAGCCCTGTTTTCCAAGTATTATTAATCTCTTCAACAACAACGACTTATGACTTCTTTTCATATTGATTCAAATGGTTTTTACGGTAAATTTGGCGGTGCCTTCGTGCCCGATGTCTTGCAACCCAACATCCAGGTTCTACAAGAAACCTATCTTCCCATCATCGAAAGCGAAGACTTCCAACGCGAGTTTCACGAACTCTTGAGAGACTATGTGGGTCGTCCTAGTCCCCTCTATTTTGCTCGTCGCCTCAGTGAGAAATATGGGGCAAAGATTTATCTCAAGCGCGAAGATCTCAACCACACAGGGGCGCATAAGATCAATAATGCTTTGGGGCAAATCTTGCTCGCCAAACGTATGGGCAAAAAGCGCATCATTGCTGAAACTGGTGCAGGACAACATGGTGTTGCTACAGCTACGGCTTGCGCTCTCATAGGCATGGAATGCAGCATCTACATGGGAGCCCTCGATGTGGAACGTCAACACGTCAATGTGGAACGCATGCGCATGCTTGGAGCCACAGTAGTGTCTGCCGAGAGTGGCAACAAAACCTTGAAAGACGCCGTAAACGAAGCCTTAATGGCATGGTGCGAACGTCCCGAAGATACGTTCTATCTCATCGGTTCTGCTGTGGGTCCTCATCCTTATCCCGACATGGTAGCACGCCTTCAAAGTGTCATTAGCAAAGAAATCAAAGGGCAACTGATGGAAAAGGAAGGTCGCGACTACCCGGACTATTTGATGGCGTGCATCGGCGGAGGTTCTAATGCAGCAGGAGCCATGTATCACTATCTCGACGACGCGCGCGTCAAAATTGTATTGGGTGAAGCCGGAGGACTTGGCAAAGACAGCGGATCTACTGCCGCAACCATTAACATTGGTTCAGAAGGTGTATTGCATGGCAGCAGAACACTTGTCATACAAACTCCTGAAGGCGAAGTACAAGAACCTTATTCTATTTCAGCAGGTTTGGACTATCCTGGCATCGGTCCGCTCATTTCTCACCTTGCCGACCAAATCGTGCTGAAGTATTGTCTATCAACGATGACGAAGCGCTTCGTGCTGCTTTTGAACTCACACGTCTTGAAGGCATCATCCCCGCTCTCGAAAGTAGCCATGCACTCGCCCTTCTATCTCATCTCAACTTTCAACCAGAAGATGTAGTGGTGATCAATGTGAGTGGCAGAGGTGATAAAGACATCTCGACTTATCTCGCGCACAAAGCTGAGATTTTAGGAGAATAAGAAGCATTTCTGCTTTGTCTCTTTGTCTAAACTCATCTAATCTCTAGACCTTTGATATGCAGCACGTTTTGCTCATCGACAATTACGACTCTTTTGTCCACAACCTTGCACATCTGGTGCAAGCGTTGGGGGCAGAAGTCACCATCTTGCGCAATGACGAAGTGGCGCAGGTCGATTTATCAGAATACTCCCATCTTCTGCTTTCTCCCGGTCCTGGTTTACCAGAAGAAGCAGGCGATTTGCTACCCCTCATTCGTCGTGCCGCAGGACAAATCCCCATACTCGGTGTCTGTTTAGGGCATCAAGCCATTGCCCAATGCTATGGTGGCACGCTATTTCAACACGAACAGCCACTGCATGGCATAGAAAGCCGCTGTCATCTTCTCACAGAGGATGGCTTGTGGGCAAACCTTCCAGATGAAATATCAGTGGGTCGCTACCATTCTTGGTCGGTGCGCGAGCCTCTTCCTCATATTTTAGAAGTCACAGCTCGTGCTGATGACGGAACCATCATGGCTTTTTCGTCATCGCAGCCTTAATCTTCGAGGAGTACAATTTCATCCCGAAAGCATCCTCACACCTTTGGGCGCAGAAATCATAGACAACTGGCTTTCTCTTTCCTAAGGAGAAAGTCAGTTGTATTAGTATTCCACCAACGCCCTCCTTTTTCACATTTACTTTGTTAAAATCGCGGCTCAAAAATGACCATCATTGGGAGCCATCTAGGAGAGAGAAATCGAAACATCTCCGAGAAAAACGATGAAACGATTCCCCATTTTAAGCACAAATCTACCCGATTCCCTAATTTTAGGGGAGTAAATCTCTATTTTCATGGCATTTTGTGTTAGTTTCGTCAGAGTTTCACCCAAAAACGTTGGACTTTTTTTCCAAAAAAACGTCCGACATAATTTTTCATTTCGTGGGAAGTTTTTTACAATACGTCCGACCTAATTTCATCCCAATGCGATAAACTGCATTTTACATCCCTCATACCATTAAAATCAATGCCCTGAGAATCGCATAATCGCCCACAAAGAGAAACAATCTTCATAGACCGCGTTAAATTCGACGTTTCACAACGCAAACATTTCAAAATTATTGCTATCCAATAAAGCAATACTCGTCGAAATAAGAATACGGCTGAAATCCAACGATGGACTTCAGCCGTATTGTATGAGTAAGAAGAGAATTACTTTGGGAGGAGGGCGCGAGTGTGGCTCCTGCTACAGAGACCGCCTCTGTAAATGTTCCCACCCCATCAGCCACACAAGGCGGAATGACTGGGGGCAGCGCTTCAAACCAAAGAAATTTTCAACGCGAATATTGATTAGAGGGATTACCATCTGAAAAGGAAATCCGTCCCCCCTATTGATGGGCAATGCGGATAGGGGAAACGTGATAATTTGAAGTTTTGCGAACAGCATCATTTCAGCATAATCCTTTCACCGTGATTCGTGAACTATCGCAATGAAACAAGGTCTGGTACGAAGCAACTGCACTCAAGTAGAAGATGTGGAAGGGCTTTACTCGTCTCTTGAGTTATGAGGTGATAAATCGACACAAAGACTCAATATTCCCCAAAAGAGGAAGCACAACTGCCGTAGATTGTCAAGACCATTGCACATTTATCACAAGTGCAATGGACTTTTAGTGGTAAACTTCATGGGTTGTTCGCTCATCTGCAGAAAAATACGTAACTTTGTAAGCTGGAAAGTGGCAGAATCTGTGCAGACCTGTTACTTTAGTGCTCATGGGCTTCTCATTTCACAACGAGATTCTAGATGAGCGACTTTACAATTAAGCAAAAACAACTACGTTATAAATGATCACTCTCTCCAACATCGCCGTACAATTTGGTAAGCGCATCCTCTATCAGGACGTAAACATGAAGTTTACCAACGGCAACATCTATGGTGTTATTGGCGCAAACGGTGCCGGTAAGTCTACACTGCTCAAAGCTATTAGTGGCGAACTTGAACCAACCAAAGGTAAAGTTGAACTTGGTCCAGGCGAACGCCTGTCTGTGCTCTCACAGGACCACTTCAAATTTGACGACCAGACAGTGCTCGACACCGTACTGCAAGGACACACTGTGATGTGGCAGGTGATGCAAGAGCGCAATGAACTCTATTCCAAAGAAGAGTTTACGGACGAAGATGGCATCAAAGTGGCTGAACTCGAAGACAAGTTTGCTACAATCGGTGGATACACCGCAGAGAATGACGCAGCAACGCTTCTTTCTGGTCTTGGCATCAAGGAAAATCTCCATGGCAAACTCATGGGTGAGCTTTCTAACAAACAGAAAGTGCGCGTGATGTTGGCACAAGCCCTCTTTGGTGAGCCCGACAACTTGCTCCTCGACGAGCCTACCAATGACCTTGACCTCGAGACGGTGGAATGGCTCGAAGAATACCTCGGCAATGTGGAACACACTGTCCTTGTGGTAAGCCACGACCGCCACTTCCTTGACCAAGTTTGTACCCATACGGTGGACATTGACTTCGGTAAAGTTACGCTCTTCTCTGGTAACTATTCCTTCTGGTACGAATCTTCTCAGTTGGCACTCCGCCAAGCACAAAACCAACGTCAGAAAGCAGAAGAAAAACGTAAGGAGTTGGAAGAGTTCATTCGCCGATTCTCTGCAAACGTGGCGAAGAGTAAGCAAACGACTTCTCGTAAGAAGATGCTCGAAAAGCTCAATGTGGAAGAGATTAAGCCTTCTACTCGTCGCTATCCAGGTATTATCTTCCAGATGGAACGCGAGCCCGGTAACCAAATCTTGGAAGTGCAAGACCTTAAAGCTGTAGCCGACGATGGCACAGTGCTCTTCGACAAGGTGAATTTCCAAGTGGAGAAGGAAGAAAAGGTGGTATTCATCAGCCACGACCCTCGTGCGATGACGGCTCTCTTTGAGATTATCAATGGTAACCAAGAAGCTGCTGCTGGTACTTACTCATGGGGCGTCACCATCACTACGGCTTATTTGCCACTCGACAACACAGAGTTCTTCGACACAGATCTCAATATGCTCGACTGGCTCTCTCAATATGGCGAAGGCAACGAAGTGTATTTCAAAGCGTTCCTCGGACGTATGCTCTTCAAAGACGAGGAAATCCTCAAGAAGGTCAACGTGCTTTCGGGTGGTGAAAAGATGCGTTGTATGATTGCCCGTATGCAACTGCGCAATGCCAACTGCTTGATTCTCGACACGCCTACCAACCACCTTGACATGGAGTCTATCCAAGCCTTCAACAACAACCTTAAAGGCTTCAAGGGTAACATCCTCTTCTCCTCACACGACCACGAATTTATCAACACCGTTGCTAATCGCGTGATTGAACTCACCCCCAACGGCACGATTGACAAGTTGATGAGCTACGAAGACTACGTGCACGATGCTCGCATCCGCGAACTGCGTGAACAACTCTACGGAGAAGGTAAGGCATAAATTTCGACAATCTCTACAGCTAGCGACTAGGACATGGTGCAAACTAGCTGACAATTCTAGACATTGACCCTCTTTCGGCATATTATTTGCAGAAAGAGGGTCAAACTAATAAGCATAAAATCATGGAAGAAAAAGAACCATTGACTAACAATACAACCAACGACGAAACGACTCAGCCCGAAACTAACGAGCAAGAAGTTCAAATCAAGCAGAAACTGCAACAGAAGCTACAGAAGCTCCTGCAGCAGAAATGACTGATGCCGAAAAGTTGGCACAAGCTGAGGCTGAAATTACAGAACTCAAAGATAAGATTTTGAGACAGGCAGCAGATTTCGCAAATTTCCGCAAGCACAGTATGGCTACCCACACCGAATTGATTCTCAATGGTGGTAAGAAAGTGCTCGAAAGTTTGCTTCCCATCCTTGATGATATGGAGCGCGCTGAAGCAAATTTGGCAAAAAGCGAAGAAGTAGAAACTTTGCGCGAAGGCTTGTCGCTGATTTTCCAAAAGTTGCAACGCACACTCGAACAACAAGGTCTGAAGAAGATGGAAACTAAGGAAGCTCAGTTTGACACTGATTTCCACGAAGCTGTAGCTCTCTTCCCCACAGAAGATGAGCAACAAAAGAATCACATCATCGACTGCGTGCAAACGGGCTATATGCTCAACGACAAAGTGTTGCGCCACGCCAAAGTGGTGGTGGGACAATAAACCCACATCGGTCATTAGACCGTTATAGTACAATTCGTTATAGAGAAGATAACTTCCTAGCATCTTTCATTTACTTGTTGGCATCTTGTTTTTTGTTCGTTCTCGACGTAGCCCGCTACGCATTCGAACTCACAACCAACCATCTGCTCAACAATCCAATGAAATCTGTTCAGGATCTAATGACCGATTTGGGATAAAATAGTTTACCGCCCGTGCGCGGATATTTTTCATCCTAACAAGCAACAAAACAATGGCAGATTTAGACTACTATCAAATACTCGGTGTCGACAAAAGTGCCAGTGACGCTGAGATTAAGAAGGCTTACCGCAAGGTGGCCATGAAATATCACCCAGATAAAAACCCTGGCGACAAAGAAGCCGAAGAAAAGTTTAAGGAAGCGGCAGAAGCCTACGAGGTATTGCGCGATCCTGAAAAGCGACAACGCTATGACCAATTTGGTAAAGCTGCTTTCGAGGGTGGTGCAGGAGCTGGAGGATTTAGTGGCGGATTTACCGACATCAACGACATCTTCTCACACTTCAGCGACATCTTTGGCGGTGGCGGCTTCGGAGGTTTTGGCGGTTTCGGTGGAGGCGGTGCCTCTGCTGGACCTCAGCAATACCGCGGTGGAGATTTGCGTTTGAAAACCAAACTCACTCTCGAAGAAATCGCTACTGGCGTAACCAAAAAGTTCAAGATAAAAAAGCAAGTTGAGTGTAACGAATGTCATGGCTCAGGAAGTGAACCAGGACACAATGCAGAAACTTGCTCCACTTGCCATGGTAGCGGCTATGTGATTCGCAATGCACGTACCATCTTCGGCACGATGCAACAACAGAGCCCTTGCCCCACTTGTCATGGTGAGGGAAAAGTGGTGACACACAAGTGCAAAAAATGCCACGGTGATGGCGTTGTGGCTGGGGAAGAAGTGATCGAAGTGCGCATCCCTGCGGGCGTAGCTGAAGGAATGGTCGTGACCGCTCCGGGAAAGGGACATGCCGGCAAGCACAACGGCGTACCAGGCGACATTCAAGTCCTTATCGAGGAGTTGCCACACGAACACTTCATCCGTGATGACAATGATTTGATTTATAACCTTCTCCTTACCGTGAGCCAAGCAACCTTGGGTGACCAAGTGGAAGTGCCTACGCTCGAAGGAAAAGCTCGCGTGACCATCAAACCTGGCACACAACCTGGCACACGTATGCGTCTGCGCAGTAAGGGTCTCCCAGCTGTGCAAGGTTATGGCTATGGACGTGGCGACATTGTCATCAATATCTCCGTCTACATCCCCGAAACGCTGTCTAAGGAAGAAAAGGAGGCATTTGAAGCAATGAAAGAAAGCGACAACTTGAAGCCTTCTCCCAGCATTCTGAATAAAATTTTCAATTCTTTCCGTGCTTACTTTAGTTAAGTGAACGAAAGGTTGTAAGTAGAAACGCAATGGACTATCAACAAACCTTAGATTATCTCTTCACTGCTGCCCCGATGTTTCAAAGCGTCGGGGCAGGAGCGTATAAAGAGGGCTTATCTACAACGCAAACTCTCGATGCGCACTTTAACCACCCTCATCGTTCCTACAAAATAATTCATGTGGGTGGTACTAATGGCAAAGGTTCGACCTCTCACACCCTAGCCGCCATCTTGCAACTCGCAGGTTATCGCGTAGGACTCTACACTTCTCCGCATTTGGTTGACTTTCGTGAGCGCATCCGAGTGAATGGGGTATGTATTCCTGAGCAACGCGTCATTGATTTTGTGGAACAAGAGCGCGCCTTCTTTGAACCTCTCTACCCTTCTTTCTTTGAACTTACTACGGCTTTGGCTTTTCGCTACTTTCAAGAACAAGAAGTGGACGTGGCAGTAGTAGAAGTGGGACTGGGTGGACGACTAGACTGCACAAACATCGTAAATCCTTTGGTGAGTGTGGTGACAAATATCTCCCTCGACCACATCAATCTGTTGGGGAACAGCTTAGAAGCCATTGCTTTTGAAAAAGCGGGTATATTCAAAAAGGGAGTTCCTGCTGTGATTGGCGCCGCGCAACCAGAAGTTCGTGCTGTTTTTGAAAAAGTGGCAAAGGAAAAGGGAGCGAAACTTGTTTTTTCGGAAGAAGAAAGTCCTTTGGAGAAAATTGAAAGCACGCAAAACGGAACATTTGTTTACCACACACGCTTGTGGGGAGAGGTTCACGCCAGTTTGAACGGTGCTTGTCAATCTCAAAACGCACGCACCATTTTTGCGCTTTAGCTCAACTTCCCCAAGAAATGCAAGAACGTATTACGCCTGAAAACGTTAGAAATGGATTTCTCCGCGTGGCAGAAATTACGGGATTGCAAGGTCGATGGCAAATTGTCAATGAGGCTCCGCGCGTAATTGCAGACACTGGACACAACGAAGACGCTTGGCGATACTTGACTCCGCAACTCGAAACACTTGCAGCTAACTCTTCAGAACCTACATCAGCTCTCCATATCATGTTTGGCATGTGTACCGACAAAGATGTGGCGCACATTCTTCCACTTCTCCCTAAAAATGCCACTTACTATTGGACACAAGCTAGCGTAGCAAGAGCTTTACCAGCTGAAAAACTCAAAACAATAGCAGAACAATCTGGTTTGCAGGGCGACGCCTTCTCCTCTGTTTCAGAAGCCTATGCCACTGCAATGCTGCGTGTTCCCAAAGATGGTACGCTATTTATAGGTGGCAGTTCGTTTGTGGTTGCTGATTTCTTGAGCAACCTCCAATGATTTCTCAGGAGTTGACAAAACTCTTGCCAACATAGCCTATGCGGTAGGTGTCTAATATAAAGAAAATCCCTCAGAAAAAGAAAATCGTTCTATTTCTGAGGGATTCTTTATTACAATCAACCGACTGGGGTTAAACTAATCAACAGTGCCTGTAGGAATCGGATTAACGGGGGAAAGTCCCATCTTGGCAGCGCGTTTGAGGATAAACTCCAAGGCTGCTTCGTGTTCATTGGGCACTACCCCATCCAAAATCGCATCTTTCAACGCAGATTTCAGCGCGCCAATCTCTTGACAGGGTTGCAAATCGAAGATTCGCATAATCTCTTTACCATCAACTGGAGGTTGAAAGTTGCGAATACGATCTTTCTCTTCTAAATCTATGAGTTTCTGGCGAACCAGTTGATAATTGGCATAGAAATTCTGCTTTCTGCGTTCGTTCTTTGACGTGATGTCAGCTTCGCAAAGCATCATAAGGTCGTCAATATCATTGCCAGCATCAAAAAGCAAACGGCGAACTGCTGAATCGGTAACTTCTTCGTCAGCTATATTGATGGGACGCATGTGGAGATCTACCAACTTCTCCACATATTTCATGCGTTCATCAAGTGGTAACTTGAGACGGCGAAACATCGGTTTCACATTCTCATACCAAGATAATTATGATTGTGGAAGGTCCAACCGATTTTATTGTCCCAACGTTTTGATTTCGGTTTACCAATGTCGTGCAGTAATGCAGCCCAGCGATGAAACAGAATCTCGTCTTTTGTGCGTGCTGCAGGAATTTCTTCCTCCTCTACTTCTCGCTCCGAGGAAGTCTCCGCATTTTGTTGAGAGGAGTTTCCTGTCATTTGTTGCGAAAGTCGAGACAATCTATTCTCTTCAGCCAATCTTTGTCGCTCTACAAGATTCTCTAAGACTTCAAGCGTATGATAAAAATTATTCTTATGCTTACGCCCATTTCTCTCTTCTACTATATCGAGAGCAACTAACTCGGGTAGAATGATTTCTAACAAACCACAACGATGCAAGTCGATGAAGCCTTTAGAAGGATGTGGAGCGAGCATTATTTTGTTGAGTTCATCAATGATGCGCTCTGCAGAAATGATTTTAATACGCTCTTTGTTGCGAGATAAGGCTTCGAAAGTTTCTTCCTCAATCTGAAAATTCAACTGCGTAGCAAAACGAACACAGCGCATCATTCTGAGGGGATCGTCGCTAAACGTGATATCGGGGTCGAGAGGTGTAGCAATGATGCCTTCTTCCAAATCGACAAGTCCATCGAAAGGATCAACCAATTCTCCCAAACGAGGTTGGTTAAGACAAATGGCTAACGCATTGATGGTGAAATCGCGTCTACGTTGGTCATCATCGAGTGTGCCGTCTTCCACGATGGGTTTACGCGAATCATGAGAATAACTCTCTTTGCGTGCTCCTACAAATTCTATTTCCTCTTCTTGCAGGACACGCTTACCATCGACCGTTTCCCAATGCCGCCACTTCACTTGCGCTGTTCCAAAGTTACGAAATACGGAACAAGTTGCGCCTTTCCCAAGTGCCTTACTGAAAGCTTGTGCCACTTCGATACCAGAGCCAACAACGACGACATCGACATCTTTAGAAGGACGTTTAAGAATGAAATCGCGCACATAACCGCCGACAATATAGGCTTCAAGACCTAAAGCGTCAACAGTTTGAGTGAGTTTTTGAAAATGAGGTGAGGAAAGATGGTCGGCAAATTGATCTTGCGTAGGAATCTGCAACATAATGTTCAGAAGAGAATAGATGAAATATTAAAATTCGAGCCGACCCCATTGTGGTCGGCTCGAATAAATATAGCCTTAGGGCGAGCAAAAATAATTACTCAGCGCTGAGGGTGTAGCGTTGGAAACCAGTTACAGTAAGACCCTTCTCAACTTCATAGAGGAATTGACCGATAGTCTTAGTCTTGTCCCAAATGTATTCTTGTTCGAGGAGGCAAACTTCTTTGAAGAACTTGCCGAGACGACCTTTAGCAATGTTTTTGAATCATTTGCTCGTTGAGGTTAGCTTCCTTCTCAGCAGCAGTCTTTTCCTTGAGTTCGCGGATTTCTTGTGCTTGAGCTTCAGTGATGCTACCCTTCATGATGCCTTCATTGAGGTGCTCTTCGCTTTCAGCGATGTAGAGGTTGAAACCAGCCTTCTTGAGTGCAGCTTCAACAGCCTTTGCACTTGTTCGAGACGAGTCTTTTCAACAGCTACGTTGAATTCGTTGTCTTTTACTTCTTGAGCCACACCGCTTTCGTCGATAGCGAGGGGAGCAGCAGAAGCTACTTGCATTGCTACGTTCTTACCAACAGTTTCATCAGCAACCTTGTTGCTCAAAGCAACGAGTGTGCAGAGGCTGTTGTTGTTGGCGTGGTTGTAAGCAGCAAGGCCTTCACCTTCAACAACGAGGTAAGCATCGAGTTCCATTTTTTCGCCAGTTACCCCAGACTGGTCAGTGATGCGTTCAGCAACTGTACGACCATCGAGTGTCAAAGCCTTAACTTCTTCAACGTTCTTGCAACGTGCTACAACAGCAGCGTCGAGGATGTCCTTAGCCAAAGCTACGAAGTCAGCATTCTTAGCTACGAAGTCAGTTTCGCACTTAAGTGCAAGGATAGCACCATAGTTGCCATCAACCTTTACGAGAACGCAACCTTCAGCAGCTTCACGATCAGAACGCTTAGCTGCGATAGCTTGACCGCGCTTGCGCACGAGTTCAACAGCGGCATCGAGATCGCCTTCAGCTTCAGCGAGGGCATTCTTACAATCGCTCAAACCAGCACCAGTCAAGGCGCGGAGCTTCTTGATATCTTCAATATTTACAGCCATTTTGCTTGTATATTGTTTATCGGGATTTGAAAAAAGGAGAACGGGGTGAGGTGATTGGTCGTTAATGTTTGACTTTCACCACCCCGTTCTATATTACTTCTGCAAGAATTAAGCCTTTTCAGCTTCAGACTTCTCAGCGCGAGCTTGACGAGCGCGCTTGTTGTCTTCATTCTTTTCATCGTTGGCAGCCTTCTCTACCTTACGTTCTGCCACACCTTCAGCGATAGCAGCGCAGCAAGCGTCGAGGATAACCTCGATGCTCTTTGTTGCATCGTCGTTAGCGGGGATAGCGAAGTCCACGATGTTGGGATCAGCATTAGTATCAACGATACCAAATACAGGGATACCCAAACGGATAGCTTCTTTCACTGCGATGTGTTCCTTGCATACGTCAACAACGAAGAGAGCAGCAGGAAGACGAGTGAGGTCAGCGATAGAACCGAGGTTCTTTTCAAGCTTAGCACGTTGACGGCTAATTTGAAGAATTTCGCGCTTTGAAAGGTTAGAGAAAGTACCATCAGCAGTAAGTTTGTCGATGTTAGTCATCTTCTTCACTGCCTTGCGGATAGTTGGGAAGTTAGTGAGCATACCACCTGGCCAGCGTTCGGTCACGTAAGGCATGTTCACAGCAGCTGCCTTTTCAGCAACTGCCAATTTGGCCTGTTTCTTAGTAGCTACAAAGAGGATACGACGACCAGACTTTGCGATTTCCTTGAGAGCTTCAGCAGCTTCGTCAACTTTAGCAACAGTCTTGTGGAGGTCGATGATGTGGATGCCATTGCGCTCCATGAAGATGTAAGGAGCCATAGCGGGATTCCACTTGCGCTTGAGGTGACCGAAGTGGCAGCCAGCCTCGAGAAGGGTTTCAAAATTAGTTCTAGACATTTTGAATTGTAGTTTACTTTCCTTGTAAGTTGAGGAGCATTCTATCAATCTTCATGACTACCCTGCCCTTTATTGATAGACAGAATATAAGATTGTTTCAGTTGCCCAGGAATGGCAACGCGTACTCCTATAATTATTGATTGTCTTATGCACTTACTAGAGTGCTAGACATTTCAACCAACCCATGAGTAGCATCAACCTGCGAGTCCAAACAACACAGCAGGAATTTTGGATGGTCTCATGCGTTTGGATGCTAAACGTTTTTCTGTTTTCAGCAAACTTGCCGATAGAGATTAACGCTTGCTGAACTGGAAGCGACGACGTGCCTTTGGACGACCTGGCTTCTTACGTTCAACTTCGCGAGGATCGCGAGTCATAAAGCCTTCTGCACGAAGAGCCTTCTTATCGTCAGCATTGATTTTCACCAAAGCGCGAGCAATAGCAAGGCGAAGTGCTTGGCTCTGACCAGTAAAACCACCACCTTGGAGGTTTACTTTGATGTCATACTTTTCAGTAGCTTCGAGGAGAGCAAGAGGTTGCTTCACCACGAACTGAAGGATTGAAGAGGGGAAATATTCGGTGAGGTCACGCTTGTTGATAGTAATCTTACCAGAACCCTCAGTGACAAAGATACGGGCAACGGCGCTTTTGCGACGACCCAGAGCATTAATTTGTTCCATTGTGTCTACTTGTTTGATTACTTGAGGGTGTTAATATCAAGAGCTTTGGGGCTTTGTGCCTCGTGCTTATGCTCAGTGCCCACATAAACGTGGAGATTACGGAGCAATTGCGCGCCAAGACGATTCTTGGGAAGCATACCCTTTACAACACGACGAAGGAGCTTATCTGCACCATTGGGCTTAGCCAAGATAGAAGCAGGAGTATGCTCACGTTGTCCACCAGGATAACCAGTGTAAGTGTAGTACACACGGTCAGTCATCTTTTTACCAGTCAAGATAAACTTGTCGGCGTTGATGATGATTACGTTGTCACCGCAGTCCACGTGAGGAGTAAAGTTAGGCTTGTACTTACCACGGAGGAGCTTGGCAACTTTTGAAGCAAGGCGACCCAAAACTTGATCGGTAGCATCGATAACTACCCATTCTTTCTGAGCGGTCTCCTTGTTTGCAGAAATGGTCTTGTAGCTTAAAGTATCCATTCTAAATGATTAATTTGTAGTTACTAAGTGGGCATTCGCCCATAAATCAATAAATTATCTTTTTCTTGCGATTCTCTAACCACCAAATTCGGCCAAAGAACTTGGCTATTAACACGCAAGTGCAACCTCAAAATGAGGCAACTTGATAATAATCGGCACGCAAAATTACTCATTTCTCATGATTCCACCAAACATTTCTCAGAGAAAAGCACACTATCACACCCAATTTCACTAGAAAAAGAAAGAAACTATGCCCGAAACCTTATTCCCATATCCAAGTCATCTCAAATTACCATTGGGAACAAAAAAAAGACAAGCACCAGAAGTACTTGTCTATTGGTGGGCGCTGACGGATTCGAACCGCCGACCCTCTGCTTGTAAGGCAGACGCTCTGAACCAGCTGAGCTAAGCGCCCTTGTCTCTCTAAATGAGAACAAGAATTAGTTTGTGGACGCTGACGGATTCGAACCGCCGACCCTCTGCTTGTAAGGCAGACGCTCTGAACCAGCTGAGCTAAGCGTCCTTAATACTGATAGATAAACAGTATAAAGTTTGGAATCTCGAAAATTTCGTGGGCGCTGACGGATTCGAACCGCCGACCCTCTGCTTGTAAGGCAGACGCTCTGAACCAGCTGAGCTAAGCGCCCTTTTCGAGTTTTTGCAAATCAACAGTGCGGTGCGTACGGGACTCGAACCCGTGACCCCATGCGTGACAGGCATGTATTCTAACCAACTGAACTAACGCACCTTGTCGTTTGCGAGTGCAAAGGTAGTACATTCTCGCGACCCCTCCAAATATTTCGGCAACTTTTTTCGCAAAAAGTTCAATTTTCTAGTGATTTCCCCCAAAAACACGCTGAAAGAGGTGTGCATTCTGGACTTTTCCACTCTTAATGAACCAGGATGGAAGAATGGTCGTCAACTGAAAACCGACCTTTTGAAAGACTCCTTGGGAGGCTATATTCTCCGACTGGACGTAAGCATACAGTTGCACAAGGGAAAGTTGTTGAGATGCCCAGTCGCAAAGCAGCTGCAAGGCAGCTGCGGCTATTCCTTTCCGACGATAAGGTGGAAGAACAACTATTCCCACCTCTGCCCTACGATGCTCTGGACTAAATTCCACGAGATCTATAAAACCAACTGCAGTAGAGGGCTGTATTTCTATCACGAAGCGCAACTGACGCATGGAAAAATGTCCTGCGTAAGGCTTTGTTGTATGAACTGCTTCATTGCACCGCGAGAAAGTGGCATAAAATTACTAGAGCATTCGAAGAACTGCGGATCATTTTCTACTTCATACAACATCTCCAAATCAGACATTTCCAAAGCGCGCAAACGAACTTGTTCGGATATATTCATTCGAAAACCTCCTTTCCCGTTATCATAACTCCCCACGATGGGAAGAAAGTGGCTATACCTTGCTTGTGTTCTAAAGTGCGCAAATGTTCTAGTATTTCCGTATAACTAGTCTCTTCGGGAGAAAATCCACAAAAACTATAGTTTTTAGGAAGTTCAGTTGCAGACAAAAACTCAAGATCCCAAACATCAGCATGCTCTTGCCATTGCTTCTTTAACTTATCCGAACCGATGACTCGTAATTGCAAAGGAAAACTCGATCCTTTTGGTGTAAGGAATCGGGACCATTGTTTGAGCAACTGTTGCAGAAGCGCCAACAACGCACGAGCATATATAGCACAACGTACTGGAATGCGAATGGCTAAAGAAGAGGTTGGAAAATGCTTTTGAAAGAAAATGAGCATGGCTTCATAAAACACATGCACATATCGGTAAGAATTTTTATGCGTGCTCTCACCTTTATAATGCACAATGGGAGTCGGCACATAAAAATTTTGATAACCCGCTTTTAAGAAACGATAGGACAGGTCAATATCTTCTCCATACATGAAGAAATCTTCATCGAACCCTCCAACTTCGTTTAGTGCTGCTCTATTGCAAAACATGAAAGCTCCACTCACAATATCAATAGGTGCCGTTTCTTCTTGAGAGAGATAACTCATATAATAGCGCGCAAACCTACGGCTTTTGGGAAATAGTTTGGTCAAACCCGACATTCTACAAAAAGCTACCCAAGGAGTAGGTAAGCCTCTACGGCTTTCGGGGGCAATTTGTCCATTAGCCTGAAGCATCGCCACACCGATAGCTCCTAATTTCGGTTGTTCTCGTGCTGTAGACAAACAATCAATGAGAGTATGCTCAGTAACAATGGTATCAGGATTGAGAAACAACACATAATCACCTTTACAATGGCGCAGCGCTTGATTATTAGCACGTCCAAAACCGACATTATGTCGATTGGCAATGAGATGCAAACGAACATTATTATTGTTTGCATCAAGTTGAGAAGCAAAAGCATCTTTAAGATAAGGAATAGTCCCATCTTTAGAATCATTGTCCACAACAAAAACTTCTACATCAATCGCGGCTGCTTGAGATGAGCGAAACAAACTGTCTAAACACTGACGAATAAAGTAGCGCACATTATAAGACACGATGATCACAGAAAGTTGCATACTTATTGAATAAGATTTTAGGAGTCAAAGAAAAAGAGAATAGGAGTCTACTCGGAAAGACAATCTCACCACTTGGCAATTCTAAAAGCGTACCTCGATGCCACACGGTAGCAGCCATTTCATGGGTTAACGGAATGATTTCTTTAAGATGTGCGTTATGATCAAGCGACAAGACAACTTGATGCAAGACTTCTCCATTAGCACGTAACAAGGTAAAAGTGGCAATCTTATAGATGTGATTCAAGCACTCTCGCTCGGAAACAGTTGATTTGAAATAGCGTAAGAGCAGAGGAGACATAATCTATGAACTTTCAAGAAGTGACTGAACAAGCTGTACCCACTAAGCACTAGGGACGCATTGGGTTCGCATCACAAGCCAACTCACCCTCTTGCAAACACAGCAAAGAAAGCAGCACCTTTCAACAATCCCTGAAGTAAGCACTATGACAACTATTGCGCCGCATCTTTCACTCGATGCAATTTGATTTCACTGAGATTGACGACCTGTGGATACGAATCCCAAGTGCTTGAAGTGGAAAATTGAACCACCACTTTTTTAAGGTTACGTTTCGCCAGTGGCAAGCGCACTTCGTGATGAGTTTGGAAATAATAGATGCTATAATAAGTTGTAGCCAACGAGTCGTTGTCATAAACAGCCGTGACAAAGGTTTGCGCTTGTTTACTGCCACCACCATATAACCATTGTGCGTCAAAACTTAATACAAGGGCATCATTTCGCATACGTTTTCCTTTTGCAGAACCTTCGTAAACAAAATGATTGGAAGTTGCAGCATCAAGAAGCACATGATCTTTCTGCCACAACATCACACTATCCGCAGCACCATTCGCCACTCTGTTCCCCCCCACTGTTATCTCTGTTTACTTCCGCAATAACTCGCTCTAATTGAGTATTCAATCTTTTCATCTCTTCTGGATTTCTTAAATAGAATGCCAGAGAGTGCTTATAATCAGACTCTGAGATATTGTATTTGGAAAAGACTGCTGTCCTATATTTGAGATAATTGCGATGACACTCTGCCAAAGAAGAATCGGAGGATGAATTTATCATCTCATCACTACTGCTCATTCCTTGGTTATCTTCTTGAGCTAAGGACGTTGCAAGCTGGTAGTCATACAGCACATGAGCCATTTCGTCAGCCGGTAAAACCTTTCGCTCACCAGTGTTAGAGGAACACGATACCAACAATAGCACCGCGATAAAAGATAATCCGCGGCGCAGCCATTGTGTGATACTATTTAACTTGACCATCATGGAAAAGGGATATATAATATTCAGCTCTTATCCTTCCGCTTTAATCATAGAAAGTTGCGAAAGCATGAGGCTATTCTCCTTTGCGCTTATTCATCGATACGCTCTTCAGAACTTGCCTCTACTTTTTTGGGGGTGCTATTCATCAGGAGCGAAAGATGCTTGTAATAAAACAGAATCATTGCTGCCGCACCAACCGAAATCGCAGCATCGGCAAAGTTGAATATGGCTCCAAAAAATGTTCCACCACCTAACAATGGTACCCAGTCTGGCCACTGAAATAGAGGGAAATAGAACATATCTACCACATGTCCGTGAAGGAAGATGCCATAGCCCTGTCCCATGGTCACAAAATGCGCTGGTAGCGCTCCAGAAGAGGCTGCATAATATGGTGCGCTTTCTGTAAAAATCAAACCATAAAATGCATTATCAACGATATTACCGAATGCACCAGCAATAATCATGGATAAGCACACGATAAATCCTATTGGCGCACGTTTCTTCACCTCTTTACTCAAGACATAGATAAAGAAAGCCACAGCACAGAGACGAAAGACAGTGAGAATACCCGTACCAATGAAATCCATGCCAAAAGCCATCCCTCGGTTTTCTGTAAAACGAAGTTGAAACCAAGAGGTTATTTCATACGATTCTCCCAATAAAAAATGAGTTTTGATCGCAATTTTGATAATTTGGTCAATGATGATGATACCGATGGGAATCAACACCGCCAGCAAAGCACGCAGTTTCATGTATAATACGTAGGATAAATGGACAAAGTCTGAGAGTTAGCCTCTCGTTCAACAACAAGTTAGGCAAAATCCACACTACAGCTAATAGAATGGAGCTTTCTACAAATCCTTATTTGTATGAAAAGCTCCATTCCAAAGTGTTGTAGATGCTATTATTTACCTTGCGCCAACTTAGCCTCGATGCTAAGAGTTGCATGAGGTACAGCGCGGAGTCGTTCTTTAGGAATCAACTTTTTGGTAACACGACAGATACCATAAGTTTTATTCTCAATGCGCACCAAAGCTTGTTGCAAACCAGTGATGAATTTCTTCAATCGTTCTGCAGCCACCATTTGCTCTTCCATCGACTGAACACTAGATCCCTCCTCAAGTGTATGATAGGTGGGCATCGTATCATCGATGTCATTGCTATTGCGCTTGTTGAGAGTGGCTATAATTTCTTCAAATTGTTGACGAGCCACCTCTAATTTCATTGATAAGAGCTCGGAATTCTGCCAGCTCTTCATCAGTATATCTGGTTTTCTCTGACATAAGATGGTATGGGTTAAATAGAATCGTGTGAGTAGGGGCAGGAAACCGCGTCTCTCCCCTACTCCACGACGAATAGATTTATATTATACCTTATTGATTAAGAACTTCACGTTGGTTCCGTCCAAATCAAACTCAGTTTCGCTTTCCACATTAGCAGCGAGTGTGATGCTTTCTGCCAACACTTGTCCAGCAATAAATTCGCTGAAGTCGGCAATAGCCTTCTCTGCAACAGGAAGTTGCTCCACAACAATACGAATGCGGTCGGTGATTTCAAAACCACTTTCTTTGCGGAAGGATTGCACGCGCTTCACTATCTCACGCGCCACACCTTCGTTGCGAAGTTCATCGGTGATGGTGATATCCAATGCCACAGTGAGCGCACCTTCGTTTGCCACACTCCATCCTGGCATATCTTCGCTAATGATTTCCACATCATTGCGTTCGATGAGACAAGATTCACCTTCCACCACAACAGTGAGCGTACCGTTCTTTTCGAGTTCTGCAATCTGGTCTTGAGAAATAGCTGTAACCACTTCGTTCACCGCCTTCATCAATTTGCCGAACTTCTTACCCATTACGCGGAAATTGCACTTCACCTTCTTTTCCAGCATCTGTCCTTCCACGAAATCAATGGTTTTCACATTGACTTCATCAAGCACAAGCTGTTGTACAGCTTCTAGTCGCGTGCGCACCAAAGGATCGGTAACAGGGATGGCAATGCGTTGCAAAGGCTGACGCACAATGATGCGTTCCTTCTTGCGGAGTGAGAGCACAAGCGAGGTAGTTTGTTGCGCCAACTCCATACGTGCTTCAAGCTCTTTATCAATCAGTTGCTCATCAGCCACGGGAAAACGGTCAAGATGCACGCTATCAGCCGTAGCACGTGCCGTGCCTGCCGTAAGGTCTTTGTAAAGACGATCAGCATAGAAAGGCGCGATGGGTGCCATCAAACGACTCAAGGTGAGCAGGCAAGTGTACAACGTCTGATAAGCCGCAAGTTTGTCTGCGGTCATAGCCCCTGCCCAGTAGCGTTTGCGATTAAGACGCACATACCAGTTTGAGAGATTGTCTACGGTGAATGCTTGAATCAAACGTCCGGCACGCGTAGGCTCGTATTCTTCATAGCAAGCCGTAACTTCGCGCACAAGTGTGTTGAGTTCACTGAGAATCCATCTGTCAATCTCTGGACGCTCTGCCACGGGAACTTCAGCAGCTTCAGGATCGAAGTTGTCCACATTGGCATACATGGAGAAGAACGAATAAGTCTGAATCAACTTACCGAAGAACGTACGGTTGGTTTCCACCACTCCTTCTGGGTCGAACTTCAAGTTATCCCAAGGCGAAGAGTTGGTAATCATATACCAACGCACGGGGTCACTACCATATTCTTTGATGGCGCCAAAGGGATCGACAGCATTGCCCAATCGTTTAGACATTTTCTGTCCATTCTTGTCTAACACAAGACCATTAGAAATAACGGCTTTGAATGCCACAGAGTCAAACACCATCGTTGCAATAGCGTGCAGCGTGAAGAACCAACCACGAGTTTGGTCTACCCCCCTCCGCAATGAAGTCGGCAGGATACACCGTACGCCTATCTAGGAGTTCCTTATTTTCAAAGGGGTAATGGATTTGTGCATAAGGCATCGCACCAGAGTCAAACCAAACGTCAATAAGGTCTGTTTCACGATAAAGAGGATTGCCCGTTTCTGACACCAGAACGATGTCATCCACGTGTGGGCGGTGCAAGTCGATGCGGTCGTAGTTTTCTTTGCTGTAATCACCAGGCACAAAACCTTGTTCCTTGAGTGGATTCTTGGTCATCACACCTGCAACAACCGCCTTCTCAATCTCGTTGTAGAGTTCTTCGACCGAACCGATGCAGAGTTCTTCCTTCTGAGCATTGCGCCAAATGGGCAATGGAGTACCCCAATAACGTGAACGGCTTAAGTTCCAGTCATTCAGGTTCTCCAACCATTTGCCAAAACGTCCAGTACCCGTTGATTCGGGTTTCCACAGAATCGTTTTGTTGAGTTCTATCATGCGTTCCTTCACAGCCGTAGAGCGAATGAACCAACTATCAAGAGGATAGTAAAGCACAGGCTTATCCGTACGCCAGCAGTGAGGATAATTGTGGACATGCTTCTCGATGCGGAACGCTTGTCCCACTTGTTTCATCTCCATACAGAGGATGATGTCCAAGTTTCGGATTTCTCGGCAGTCTTTTCGTCAAACTTTCCTCCTTCGTTGAAACGAGGATCGTAGGCATTCTTGACAAAATCTCCAGCGTGACGACCATAAGCTGTTGTATCTACGCACTTTTCAGCGAAAGCAGGGGCGCAATCATCAAGGGTGTAATACTTACCTGTGAGATCTACCATTGGACGCGTTTCACCTGCCTTATTGATAATGAAGAGTGAAGGAATGCCAGCGGCCTTAGCCACCTTGGCATCGTCCGCACCAAACGTAGGCGCGATGTGTACGATACCCGTACCATCTTCAGTGGTCACATAGTCACCAGGGATTACGCGGAAAGCCTCATCAGCCATTTCCACAAAGCGATCTTGTCCCACAGAGAAGACACGATCGGCGTGCTTTTCCGCATATTCGCGTACAAAGTCTGCAGAAGTGTCAGCCACCTTTTCAGAAGGACGCACCCAAGGCATCAATTGAACATAGCGTAAGCCCACGAGTTCCGCACCTTTATAACGTGCAACAACACGATAAGGCACCACTTTATCGCCGATAGCGTAGTTCATTTCAGCATTTTCGCCTTCAGCTTTGAAATAAGCCGATACACGATTTTCTGCTACAACAGCGGTGATAGGCTCTGCCGTATAAGGATTGAAGGTTTGCAAAGCCACATAGTCTATATTAGGACCTACGCACAATGCAGTGTTGGAAGGCAATGTCCACGGTGTGGTTGTCCACGCCAAGAACACAGGCTTACCCCACCCTTGCAATGCTTCGGGAGCATCCACCATCTCAAATTGCGCCGTGACAGTGGTATCTTTCACATCACGATAGGCACCAGGCTGATTGAGTTCGTGACTAGAAAGTCCAGTTCCAGCAGCAGGACTATAAGGCTGAATGGTATAACCTTTGTAGAGCAAACCCTTCTGATAGAGTTGTTTGAGCAACCACCAGAGAGTTTCGATATAAGAGTTTTCGTAAGTGATGTAAGGGTGTTCCATATCCACCCAATACCCCATAAGGTGAGATAAATCGCCCCACTCCTGCGTGTACATCATCACATTGCGACGACAATGCGCATTATATTCTTCGATAGAAATCTTTTGACCAATGTCTTCTTTGGTAATCCCCAATTCCTTTTCAACACCCAATTCGACGGGCAAACCATGGGTGTCCCAACCAGCTTTGCGGTTGACTTGGAAACCTTGCATCGTTTTGTAACGGCAAAACACATCCTTAATGGTACGCGCCATCACGTGGTGAATGCCAGGGTGTCCATTTGCCGATGGAGGTCCTTCAAAGAAAACATACGAGGGGCAACCTTCACGCTCGCTGATGCTGCGGTGGAAGAGGTCAGCCTCGTCCCATTCTTTCAGCACCTCTTCGTTGACGGCGTAGAGGTTCATACCACTACGTTCAGTGAATTTCTTACTCATATATAATGATTCTATTTCGTTTCAAATATAGATACTTGCGCAAAAGTACAATAAAAATTGGAGATATGCGCTACCTTGACCTTAAAAACGCCCATCGGCTATTATTTTCAGCCTAATCTAGATGGTTTTCTTTCAACACTTCCCTAAACCCCAATAGATTATTAAACCCCAATCGGTCATTAGACCGTAGAAATGCTACTCATAATCTCAAAGGTCATTACCTGCAAAAGGAGTTTGTCCCCCAACAAAAGAAACTGTTTCAAGCCGCTGAGCCTGAAACAGTTTTTCATTTGTCAATTTTGCTAAGTGCAGCATCACAACTTCTAGGCTGAAAAGCCTTTTGGCAATGACATCTCAACGCACCGTCGCACCTTAGGATTTTCCTTTGCGTCGATTGGCACGGCGTTTACGGATATCAGCTTTTTTCTTGGCTGCTCCCGAACCGTGAAGTCCTGTGATATATGTCTTTTTCTTGGCCTTGGTCTTCACCTTTTCTTCTTGAGGCTTACGAAGTTTTGCCCCTTTGAAGGTGATACCCGTGGTCATTGCTGTTGTAATTTCTTCGTCGCTTACGTTGCGCGCCATTGGCTATAAGTTTTGGATTTGATAAGACTATAATCCCCCATCGGACATTAGACCATAAAAGTGCTACGGGTAATGGAAAAGATTATTTCTTGAACAGATTGGGGATAATTGGATTAGTGATGGAAAAGGCGAACACCTGTGAACACCATGGCAATGCCATATTTGTCACAAGTTTCAATCACATGGTCATCACGCACCGAACCACCGGCTTGTGCCACATAAGCCACACCGCTGCGATGCGCTCTTTCGATGTTGTCGCCAAAGGGGGAAGAAAGCATCTGAACCCAAAGCCACACCAGTGTTTTGTGCTATCCAAGCCTTCTTTTCCTCACGAGTCAAAGGCTCCGGACGTTCGGTGAAGAACTGTTGCCAAGCGCCGTCTGCCAACACATCATCGTAATCTTCTGAAATGTAAATATCAATCGTGTTGTCACGATCGGCACGGCGAATCTTTTCCACAAATGGCAAATTCATCACCTTAGGATGCTGACGCAACCACCAAATGTCGGCTTTCTGTCCAGCAAGACGTGTGCAGTGAATACGGCTTTGCTGCCCTGCACCGATACCAATGGCTTGTCCGTCCTTGACATAGCACACAGAGTTCGATTGCGTATATTTGAGAATAATCAGCGCCACCATCAAATCTCTGCGCGCTGCTTCGGGAATATCTTTATTCACCGTGGGACGATTTTCAAACAACGCATCATCTGCAAGGTTGATTTCATTGCGCCCTTGTTCAAACGTCACGCCATACACTTGCTTACGCTCAATGGGCTCTGGACGATAGTTCTCATCTACCTTGAGCACGCAATAAGTGCCTTTACGCTTTTCTTGCAAAATGGTCAAAGCCTCGGGAGTAAAACCTGGTGCAATCACACCGTCACTCACTTCGCGTTTAATCAAAAGCGCAGTGGCTTCATCGCAAACGTCGGAAAGTGCGATAAAATCACCATAACTCGACATACGGTCGGCGCCACGAGCACGGGCATAAGCTGAAGCGATGGGCGATAAAGGCAAAGCGATATCATCACAAAAATAGATTTTGCGCAAAGTTTCATCCAAAGGCAAACCCACTGCTGCACCAGCCGGTGAAACATGTTTGAAAGACGTTGCTGCAGGAAGTCCCGTTGCTGCCTTCAGTTCGCTCACCAGTTGCCAACCATTGAGCGCATCTAAAAAGTTAATATACCCAGGACGACCAGCCAGCACTTCAATGGGAAGTTCCGTACCGTTGTCCATGTAAATTCGCGAAGGTTTTTGATTGGGATTGCACCCATACTTCAAGGCTAATTCTTTCATTTTGTGAGAATCGTTTCGATGAAATGACTGTCGCAAAGATACGATTTTAGCCGTGAAACACCAAGTAATCTAAGTTTTTTTTTGCCTAGAGCGAAATACTTACTAAATTTGCGATATGCAAACTACACTCTTTCCCGATTACTTTGCTCTCGATGAAACTTGCTGTCTTCATCGTGCAGAAATCGTGATGGAAAAATTAGCACAAATCCCCGTTGATTTCCTAGCGACTCATGGGGAGCGTACCACAGTGCTTCGACGACTTGCCGAAGCCGGTGTGCAGTCATTGGCAGAACTGCTAAGACTGCAACGATTTGACGTCGTGGAATGGGAAGGCGTAGGACGCTTTTTCCTCTACATCTTCGACGAGATGCGTCAAGAAATCAGAAATCATCCGGAACAACTCATCGAGCAATGGCTCCTACAACGCGCAACGTGGATGTTCCCCATCCCCTGCTCTTCCGATGATCCGTGGTGTTTGCATCACTATGTCTCGCCCTCACTCACTCCCGATGTTTCCTTGGTGGACGGTGAGGTTCAAGAATGGGCACCCCTCATTCAGCAAGTGGAGCACACCTTTACACACATCATCTTACTCCTCAAGCATCGCCAACCTGAAAAGGCGGCTGTCCTTCATCGTTTTTTGCTGCAAGGACTTTCCGCTGAAGTCATAGCGCGAGTGCTGGACTTTCCCTCACGCTCTGCCGTCGTGCGCCAAATAGAGCACGAGTTTTTGCGTCCACTCTTGGCTGGCGATGCGGTGGCAGGCATAAGACTGAGTGAAGGTTTCGAGAGAGCATGTCCGCGCTGCGAAAGCAACTCCTTTTTTTCAGCCCACCACTGCGCTTGATGCCCTGCAATTCATGTCCATGCCGCGCTTCCTTTGGCTCTTGCATCTCACTCCCATGATGCGCACACAGGCGGAAATGTCCTGGGCTTGCGACTTCATTGTGCCACGAGGCGAGGTGCTACAATCGCGAGCTCTGCTGCATCGAGTCTTCAGGGCTTTGCAGTTGCATCCAGACTACCAACAAGTTTCTTCCTTTGAAAGCCAACGCAACTCTTCCATCGAAAAAAAGGAACACTTGCTGCCTTGCTCGAACATCACCCTTGGATTGAGCATTCCTCGCAAGGACATCGCCTCATGGCAGAACAACTCATCTATGATTTCTGCCGAGTAGGACGAATACTTTTGGAAGCGCATCACCCCTTGACACGAGATGAGATTTTGATGCGCTACGAACAAGTCTATTTGGAACGTCCACTCTCCCTCTCCATGCACGATCTCTGCAAGCGTTTCCCGGGCATCACTGCTCCACAACGAGGACAATGGGCGTGGATGTCCGACGAGAAAAAGTCAAAAAGCCAAAAGAGAAAAGCCAAAACTCCACTCCCCACTCAAGAACCGACCTTATTTGACATGAATGCGATTTGGTAATCGCGCTCCACAATAGCACAAATCAGGCTGAGCATCGCAACGATGCCTAGCCTGATTTGAATTAACCCCAATCGGTCATTAGATTCTGGACAGATTTTGTTTGATTATTGAGCAGATTATTCGTCGTTAACTCGAAGGCGTAGCGGGCTATGTCGAGAATAAACGAGAAACAAGATGCCAACAAGAAAATGAAAGATGAGAGGTAATTATCTATACAATTACGAGTAGACTAATGACTGATTGGCGTTTAATAGTGGCGCAATTCGTCTTTCTCATAAGAAGAAGCCGTCAAACTGATTTTGTCGTCGTCCTTATCTAGGAAGAACCAACAGCTTCCCAAACGCTTCACGTTGCGGATGACATGGATGTCACGAGCAGGAGTGTTACCCTCCACGCACAGAATGGCTATTTTTCCCGAAACACTCTTGGCGACATCTGCCACTAAAACGGCGTGTCCCAGACGGCCTGCATCACGAGAGGTATAAACCAACACATCACCCGGTTGCACCTCTTCGATGGCGCGCGGCTTTGTTTCGTTTTTTACCGAATAGGTGCTGCAGATACCAAATATTCTGCGCAGGTAGTTTTCGAAAGCCTTACGAGATTTTCCTCCTTTATACTGCTCTATTTGATGATTGACATTGCGGAAACGGATTTCAGAATAGCGACCTTGTTGCCACAAATACTCTGCACGCAAACGCAGGGTGACGTCAGCACATTGCTCAAAATTACTGAGCAAAGGATAGTCCACTACAGCACCATAGAGTACACGATAGCGAGCCCGTCCCCCAGTATAGTAATGAACCTTAGACCCTCTTGGTTTCAAAGGCAAAGCCCTCAAAAATTCGGCATAGCTCCCTGCTGGAGCTTCTACACGTTTGTAGCCCATCGGCGTAGGAATTTGACCAAGTGTGGCAGCATTCCAAGGATTGGTGGTGGTAGAAGCATACCAATACCAACCACCAAGCAGCAAAGCGACACAGAAAAGGGTGGACAAGGAAATGAGGAGGATTTTCTTCTTTTTCATATCAGAACTTGTTTGTTTTTGAGGGAGAATCAGAGATTTTGAAAAATTACTTTGTAGAGTACTTGCTCGCCTGACGTCTTCGCTTGTGGGCATCCACCCTATCATCACGTTTCGGTGGGAGCATTCTTGTATAATATCCCCGACCAAGGAAAAGGTAAATGGTCCTCTCACATTTTTTTTCATCTATCGCTAGGAAGAATGTTAAAATCAGGAGCAGAAATTAGTTAGAGTTTTCTTAAAACTAGCGATGACAGAAGCAAGAAAAAGGACTTAATTGCAATCAACTTAGGAGCGGCGAATGAAAAAGTCGGACGTTTTTGAAAAAACGTCGAAGTTTTTTCAAATTATCTCGGACGTTTTCAGAAAAACTTCCGAGGGAAAATGCCAAAACAACGGAGTTTTTCTCGTTAAAACTACGATAATAGGGCGATTAAGCAAGGAAATCGCACCATTATAGTGCGTCGAGAATGGGATATCTTCGTACGCTCCATCACATACTTCCATTAGCGCGTTAAAATCGCCCCTATATACTGTTGGGTTTCCTTAAATCACAAAGTGAGAACAAGGGTGTCATCTGATGCAATAATGACATGAGACAGTGATACTTGGACTGCACAGCTCACATTATTTCAGATAATGAGAAAAAACCATCGCTTATAGAAGGAATAATAAGGTAATTTTTGTAACTTCGCAGGCAGAAATGTCTCTCCATCTTAGAGGGAAGAATACACTATCGCATAACTTTTGTATGACTGACCATTTACCTTTTCGCAAAATTGGGATATATCTGTATCAGCATATTATCTTTATAAGGAAATCTCAAGGCAAAACAAGGTAATCGTCCCCATAAGTGCGCCTAAAGTTCACCAATTTATTCTCTGTTTTTACCGGTACTACACTCTATGTCAGCCCCCTCTTCTGCTGCCCTCTTGGCACAACAGCTACACAAGTTGCGTTCCGCTGCCTTGCAGTGGCTGAATTCGCACTACCCCTCCATGTCTTTCAGCGAAGCCGAAGACTTAGTCAGTGAGGGTGTCACCAACTATTACGAACGCCTCTCTGCAGGAACGATAGCTCTAGACACTGATTTCATGCGCTATACATTTAAAGCGATTCAAAACATGGCAAGCAAATCTGTGCGCCACTTGGGACGCGTCACCTCGAGCGACGACATCGATCAAGAGCGTTCTGAGGCTTTTTCCACGGAAACTTCCGAAGAAATCGGCGTTTGCATCAAATCAGCGGAAACACTGCTCGATGAAGTTGCCAAGCTGACAGATGATAGTGGAGATGCACTCTGGAAAGATCAGTGCATAGAGTTGGTGAACCGTTGCATCGGCGAACTGCAAGATCCCTGCATGACCATCCTACGATGCTTCTACTACCACAATCTTTCGATGACAGAGATTGCAGAAGAAGTGGGACTGAAAAATGCCGATACAGCAAAAGCCAAAAAGAATCAGTGCATGAAACGCCTCATCGACAACGTAAAAGGTTTGGTGAAGTTTTGACGCTCTTCTAACGCTCTCTTCCTTATAAAGAGCAGTGATAATAATATGCCTGCTCAATCATCAACCGCTCACACCAATCTGGTTTCATTCTCCCAAGACAGACCAGGATGATACTGAGCACAATCAGGGCAAAGCCCCACAACATCTTATGATGGATCAATTCTCTCTCTTTGACAAGTATTTACAAGGGCAACTTTCGCAACAAGAGGTGACACAATTTTGTAGTCAACTCATGCACGACGAAGAGATGCGACGAGATTTTCGCCTGTATCTCTCCTTGGTGCAAGGCATCCGAAAGGAAGCTCAACAAGACAACATCGAAGTCAATGCTGCTCTCCTCAATCTTTCAACGGAAGAAAGAGAAGCGCTCTTCGGTAGAAAAAACAAATCCTCGGTAGACTCTTCGGAAACATCTCTCTCAGAAGCTGAACTAGCCACAACAAAGACAGCAACCTGCGCTGCCCCACTTGAGGAGAAATCTCCACAAGCGGAAGCAGCGAGCAACGCAAAGTCCAAAAACACGGAATCAACGCCCAAACTCTTGCCCCTCCACAAGCGCATCATGGTGATTGTTTCCTCCATTGCAGCGGCTGTAATCATCGCGTTTGGTGTTCATTTCATTTATCAACCGAGCAATGCGCCAGAAGACACCTTTTTCTCTGATGCTTTGAAAGAAGGTGGCGGAAACACTCTCTTTGCCATCAACTATGCTAGTGCCAACCAAGAGATGACAAAAATGAGCAAGAAGGAGATTAAGGCAAGACTTCCTGAATGGCGAAAGAATTATGACAATACTCCTGTGGAGAATTCCCAGCTTAAACTGTCGCGAGGCATGCACCTTGGAGTAGCTTATATGCGTGTAGGCCAACGAAAGAACGCCAAACAAGTGTTCAACGAACTCGTGAATAATTATATCCACGACAAGAAAACCAAGAAACGCCTGCAGAGAGCTATCAAAAAATTGTAGCGCTAGCTGCCTTTCTCGAATTGCGCGCCCTATGTGTCGCAATGGTTCTATGCTTCAAAAAAAGTAAACCTCAAAAGCCGTGCCCACGTGTTGTTGGGCACGGCTTCTTTGTAGGCGGAATCTATCACTCCTCACAAGAAAAAACACGACAATCCACTTTTTTCTCTTTCTACCATTTACCTTTCGCTCACTTTGGGATATAGATATTATCAACGGCTCACGAAACATCGTGAAGTGCGTATGAAAACACCGCACAAGCTCAGACAGACATCTCAAAGGGATACACCCTTTAAATCCTCACCAGAACATATAGTTTAGGTAGTCAGAAGATGTCTTTCAACACTTTGGACAATCAACTTATTATCAACAACAAAAAACCAACAATTATGAAAGGATTATTATTTGTACTTCTCTGCACTGTGCTGTCAATCTTTTCTTGCAAGAATTTCCCTATTGGACATGGTCCACATCCTGTAGAAAAAGACAGTCTTGATTCTACAGAAGTAGTTGACAGTATTAATTCTGTAGCTCACGCAGATTCCATGGCGAAGATCACCAAGAAGTAAAGAATGAAAGTGAGCACGCAGAGCACCACAACGTTCTAATGACCGAGATTCGGGTTAATATAAGCGAGTGGGGCAATCTGTCGATGAGAATCGCTGGGTTGCCCAATTAAATTCTCGATTCTCACCTCAAATTCTTCAAAAAAATGCCACCAGCCATTTACCTTTTTCACATTTTGGGATATGCTAAATAGAAAGACCTCCCAAGGTCACAACATTCATCCCAAAAACAACTCACCACTCCAATGAGCCTCCTCGATAACTTCAATCCTCCTTGCCTTGCTCTTCGGAGAAAAGCAAAGCCCCACCAGAAGCCTTCACGCTGTCGCCGGATTTCCTCATCAGCTTTTGCTTGTGCATAGCATTCGGTGCATGGTGGTTGCTCGCTAGTCACAAGGGAAAGAGCCTATTTCTCGGCAATGAGCCAGCAGGATTGGCAAGAAGTCAACGAGTATTGGGCATCGATGTTAGCAAACACCAAGGCAAAATCAACTGGCGAAAGGTGGCGAAACATCGACACAATGGAGAACCCATCAGATTTGCCATCGTCAAAGCCACAGAAGGGGTGAGCAAAGTGGACAAGAGATTTGATGAGAACTTCCAAGCACTCCAAAGAAATCACATTGTGCGCGGGGCTTATCACTTCTATCTCCCCCACAAATCGGCACGGCTGCAAGCGCTGCGCTACATCTCCAAGGTGCGACTCTCGAAAGGGGACTTAGCTCCCATCCTAGATGTGGAACCCACAGACCATCCCAACGTGAAAGATCTCCAAGAAAGCGTGCTCACATGGCTCAACATCGTGGAATCTCACTATGGGGTAACCCCAATCATCTACACTTCTCCCAGCATCAAAGCCACCTATCTCGACTCGCCGAAGTTCGATCGCTTCCGTTGGTGGGTAGCTCACTACAACACTTCGCAACCTCGCCACAAAGGACACTGGGACCTCTGGCAGTTCACCGAACTAGGCAAGGTGGATGGTATCAAGGGCAATACCGTAGATTTGAACTATTTCAATGGTAATCTCAAAAGACTCCAAACATTGACGCTATAAATGCCAAGCGTACTTCTTCGGGAACCTCCTAAATTACAGACAATTCTCTCAACTTATTTACATAAATGCTAAAAACAACATTACATCATGTCACACAACAATTCTTCAAACAAGGGTAACAACCTCAAATCCCTCCTCGTTCTCGCCGTTGCACTCATCGGAATGAGCATGGCAAGTGCTACACTCAGCAGCTGCGATTTCTTCAAAAGCAGCAAAGGCGAAACAACAGACAGTGTTGCTGCCACCACCCCCGACAGCCTCAGCGCTGATTCTGCCGCTAAAGGCGACAGTGTAAAGGCTACTGACTCAGCAGCTAACACTACTGCTCCACAAGATAAAAAGGAAGTAAAGTAACAAAATACGTGGTCAGTCACCGCAAAGGTGCGCGCGCATAGGGTAATCACCCTTCAGCTACGACCGAAGCGGATGACCACAACTCAGCTTTCCCTAAGCCTTCGTTTGAACTACACGTAAAAGAAGAAGCCGCACCCAGCAATGTTTTGGTGCGGCTTCCTTATTTTCGTATTAGAGTGGAGCATCAGGGGGCAGACTAGAGAAACATCTTATTTCGCTCCAGTCTTTGCAGGAATCAAGGGTGATAGTATTTTCCTTGCCAGGAATCTCTGCGTCGTAACTCCTTTTCTACAAGGGCTACAAACTCATAGTTTTTGAGTCCCCACTCAGGGGCAAGCAACAAAGCTTGAGGAGAAGAGGAGGTAAAGCGTTCAACAACAAGGTCGGGACGCAACTTTTCGAGAAAATCAACAATGAGAGAAGCATACTCCTCGGCTGTGTACAGATAATAATCAGAGACAAAGGAAGCATCTTGCGAGGCACGTTCTCGTTGTTGCACAAACTCTCGTGCCATCGCTGTGCCGCGAATGATTTGTAATTGGTGAAGTTTGAGCGTATCGATGGGAAGTTGATTGATGGTCTCCGCTTGTTGCACTGTAAACTCCCGTGTTTCTCCAGGAAGTCCCAAGATGAAGTGTGCCCCCACAGGAAGACCACGCTCCGCAGTGCGCTGAATGGTCTCTACTGCACATTTATACGTGTGGCCACGATTGATACGTTCCAAAGTAACGTCACAAGTGGACTCGACTCCATACTCCACCAGCACAAACTTTTCACGATGCAGTTGTGCGAGATAGTCGAGTAAAGCGTCGGGCATACAGTCAGGGCGCGTGCCAATGACCAAGCCCACCACATCAGACACGGAGAGCGCTTCCTCATACAAGCGCACCAGATGCTCTTGTTCCCCATAAGTATTGGTGTATGCTTGAAAGTAAGCCAAATACTTCATACGTTTGTCCGCGTCCGACAAATCTTTTCCACGTTGTAGTGCACGCTTTTCCTGTGCACGGCGGAAGAAGGTCTTGCCGCGTTCGAGCTGCGCGCGCACACTCTCCTCTGTCGTGCAATAATCGGGATTGAATGATTGGTTATTACAGTAGGTGCAACCACCACTTCCCACGAGTCCATCCCGATTGGGACAGGTAAAACCTGCATTGATAGAGATTTTCTGCACCTTAAAAGGAAAATATCGCTCTACAAAGGTGGAGAGTGAAGTATAACGTGGCGTTTGATTCATTGCGTTGTGGGAAGAATAGGACAAAGGCGCTGATTTCTATACCGTAAATTAGGATAGAAAGTTCAGAAAATCCCAGATAACCAAGAAAACTCAACAATAAGAGAATTCAAAATCGGTTATAAGAGCATTCGAAAATAGCCTTTAAATGGAGAGAAAATAGTAGTTTGTCCTACAAAGATACAGATTATCATCCGAAAACTCCTGCTTTTTTTGTAAATTCGCGCTATAGTCCATCTAGATTCTAAAGTCATTTCCCATGGTTATAGCCCATCTCAATGATAGCGAGCGTTATGCCTCGCTTCACCCTTTGTTTAAGCAGCTTTTTGATTACGTCAAGTCGCACGATCTCTCCCAAGTTCCTGCAGAACGCATCACCCTCGATGGAGAACGCCTTTTTATCAATGTTGCTGACCCCACATTAAAAGATCCAGAAAACCAAGTTCTCGAAGTGCATCGTCGTTACATAGATGTCCATTTCCCCCCTCACCGGCGAAGAAACCATGGGTTGGTCACCCATGAGTGTGCTGACAACCGAGAGTGTAAATCCCTTTAATGAGGAAGACGACTATGCGATTTACGCAGAACAAGCGCAAAGCTATCACACCATCCATCCTGGCGAATTTACCATCGTATGGCCTGAAGATGCACATGCACCCATCATCGGAAAAGGAACTCTGCGCAAACTCATTGCAAAGGTTCTTATTGACTAATCGAATATAGACAAGAAGTTCACAGAACTCTCCCTTTCAAATACATTTTGCTCATGTTGAACGAACAAGACCATAAGCTCCTTGCTGCCAAAGGCATCACAGAGCAACAACTGAATCAACAGCTTGCCGACCTTCGTGCTGGCTTTCCCTTTCTAGAACTCTCAGCAGCAGCTTCTCTGGACAACGGAGGAATCTATGCCCCTACTCCCGAAGTGCGCAAAGCCTATCTACGCGCTTGGCAAGACTATGTGGCAGATGTGGACCACCAAGTGGTTAAATTCGTACCAGCTTCAGGAGCTGCTAGCCGAATGTTCAAAGATCTCTTCACTTTCCTTGATGGGACAAGCGAAACTCCCGACACGGATTTCATGAAATCTTTCTTTGAACATCTGCCACAAGCGGCTTTCTTGCATAATCTTGACCAAAAGTTGCAAGAACTTCACGGAAAGACGAGCGAACAACTCGTAGCAGAAGGCGATTACAAATCTGTTGTTGCTGCTTTGTTGGGCACTCGAGGCTTAAACTATGGACATCTTCCCAAAGCACTCTTGAAATTTCACCGCTACGAAGGGGATGCCTCACGCACTCCCTTCGAGGAACACTTGGTGGAAGGTGCTCTCTACGCTAAGAATGCAGAAGGAAAAGTGCAGCTTCACTTTACGGTTTCTCCAGAGCATCGCAGCTTGTTTGAAACACTATCCTCAACAGCAAGCCAACAACTTGGATCACAATATCAAGCCCAATACGACATTAGCTTTCGGAACAGAAGTCTTCCACCGACACCATCGCAGCCAATGCCGACGGAACACCTTTCCGCAATGCAGATGGTAGCCTACTCTTCCGCCCCGGTGGCCATGGTGCATTGATCGAAAACCTCAATGACATCGATGCAGACGTAATTTTCGTGAAGACTGTCGACAATGTTTCGCCCGATAGTTTGAAGGAAGACACTGTAACCAACAAACAACTGCTTGCTGGTTTGCTGGTGAGCTTGCAAGCGAGAGCCTTTTCCTATCTCGAGGAACTCGAAGAGGGCAACGTCAGCGAGGAGCGTATGCAAGAAATCTTGCACTTCCTCGAAAAAGACTTGCATTGTCAAAGCGATACCGCCCATGGATTGGAAGGATTAGAGCTGTTAGACTATCTCTACACTCGCCTCAACCGACCCATCCGCGTGTGTGGCATGGTGCGCAATGTGGGAGAACCTGGTGGCGGTCCGTTCTTGGTTTACAACGCAGATGGCAGCATTTCTCTGCAAATCCTCGAAAGTAGTCAAATCGACATGGACGATCCTGCCAAGAAACGTCTCTTTGAAGAAGGCACTCACTTCAATCCTGTTGATTTAGTTTGTGGTGTGCGCGATTTCAATGGAGAAAAATTCCACCTTCCCGACTTCGTTGACCCAAGTACGGGCTTTATCTCGCACAAATCAAAAGACGGTAAGGAACTTCTTGCCCTCGAGCTACCAGGTTTGTGGAATGGTGCGATGAGCGACTGGAACACGGTATTTGTAGAAGTGCCCCTTTCCACCTTCAATCCGGTCAAGACCGTCAACGACCTCTTCCGTCCTCAACATCAGATATAACACAGCTAGTCTTCCTTTCTTATGCCCCAACAGATTCGACGCAAAACAGCTCCCAACGATGTTCCAACCCTTCTGTTCGTCATGGTGCTTGTCCTCGTGCAATGGTGCTTTAATTCCACCAGCGCAGTCCTTGGTGCTGCACTCTTAGGCGTGGTGCCAGTGCTGTGTGTCGTCGCTTTTCGTCAGCTTCCTTGGACACGCTTAAGACGACGTTGGCAATGGCGGAGCATCATGAGCAATGTTTTAGCCACGGCATTCACCATCACCATTCTTTAGATTTGGATATTGGCGATGGTGGTTGTGTGCGGTCCTTCTGATATTCTTTATTATTGACCTCATCGGTATGCAAATTCATCGCTGGACAAGCCTACTCATGGCTGTTTTTTGTGCCATTATGGGATGGATTTTGCTGTAACTCTATGCCACAATCAGACACGCAGACACAGAAGTCCAAGCAGAAGATACATTGAGGGCATACCCACTCATGTTGATGACTGTTTCTTTGCAAGTGTCATTGACATTGTTGTCATCTTCTACCACACATCATGAAAAAAGGCTGAGACCCATTCACGGTTCTCAGCCTTTTTCTGTTGCTTCACTGTGATCCCGTCCAAAGATGAGGCACCAGCCATTCTATTTGTGGATAATTTCCCAATTTTGTGTATATGCTTCCCGATTCCAATGAATCACACTTCTTCGGATAATACAAGCAAATACATAAAGGATAGCTCGCTCTAGGTTAATACGACAGAGGGCAGACGATATACACAAAACAATTATTGCTACCTAGTAGTAAATTACGAGGTAGCAATAATATGATTGAGAAACTTGCTCAATAGATTTAGAAAAGATTACTCTTCTTCGGGCTTCATGTTGGTGTAAACATTCTGCACATCATCGAAGTCTTCAAGACGTTCTACCATCTTGTCGAGAGTTTCGCGCTGCTCAGCAGTAACTTCCTTCAGGTCGTTGGGAATATAAGTGAACTCAGCACTTACAATCTCAAAACCTTCGGCTTCTAGGTGCTTTGGATTTCACTAAAAGCTTTTGGATCACCATAAATAGTCACGCTACCTTCTTCTTCATCTTCATCAAACTCATCTTCTACTCCATAATCGATGAGATCCAAGATGAGCTCTTCCATATCAAGACCTTCTTTGTGTTTGAAAGCGAAGACACACTTATGATCGAAGAGGAAAGCCAATGAGCCCATTGTGCCAAGGTTTCCGCTAAACTTGTTGAAAACAGAGCGAACGTCACCAACTGTACGGGTTGGATTATCTGTAAGAGTGTCTACAAACACAGCAATACCATGAGGACCATATCCTTCATAGGTCATTGTCTTATAGTCACTTTGATCTTTACCCATCGCATTTTTGATGGCACGATCAATGTTATCCTTTGGCATATTCTCGCGCTTCGCGGTAGCAATGATGGCACGGAGCGTGGGATTCGTGTCAGGATCTGGACCGCCACCCTTTACAGCAACGGCGATTTGTTTACCAATCTTTGTGAAGGTTCGAGCCATGTGTCCCCAACGCTTCATCTTTGCGGCTTTACGATATTCAAATGCTCTTCCCATAGGAATCTATTTGTTTATGTGGTTGTTTTGGTCTTATTATAGCCACTTCTCCATGTAATGCCACGAGAAGAACAAGAACTGAGGGCATAACAGGAAGAAATGAGTGAATTTTCTATAGTTGCAAGATTATCCGCGCAGTACAGCACCAAGCTGTTGTTCAAGTTGCTTTACAATCTTTGCCATGATACTTTCAGTTTGCTTGTCGTTCATGGTTTTGCTTTCATCTTGCAGCACGAAGGAAACAGCGTAGCTCTTCTTGCCTGCCTCAAGATTTTTCCCTTCGTAAACATCAAAAAGCTCAACTCGCTTTAATAGCTTTTTCTCACAAGCAAAAGCAATGCGTTCGATTTCACCAAAGGTAATCTTCGTATCCAACAGCAAGGCAAGGTCACGACGTACAGCAGGGAACTTTGCTATTTCTGTATAAGAAACCTCCTTCTTGGGCAACTTCTTCATAAGAAGCGTCCAGTTGAAGTCAGCATAATACACCTCAGTCTCAATATCACAAGCAGCTAAAAGTGCTTTCTCACGAGACCAAGCTCAAGATATACCTTTCCGTTGCGATCTACGACTGCAATACTCTTTGAGAATATATCATTCTTACCTTCTTCTACCAAGAATTGTCCAAGAACAATGCCAAGGCGACGCAAAACATTAAGAGCATATCCTTTCAGTTCATAGACACTAGCTTCTTCATTAGCATGAGCCCAAGAATTTTCTACACGGCGACCCGTTAGCCACAAGCCTAGGTGAAGCGTTTCACTGTAAGGAGCAAGCACTTTTTCAGCATTACGCTTTTCTGCATCGTAATGATAGCAATTACCCAATTCAAAGAATCGAAGGTTTGCTTCCTTACGATTTACATTGTGCGCTATACTTTCCAAACCACCGAAGAGGAGTGTTTGGCGCATAACATTGAGGTCGCTTGACAAAGGATTCATGAGATGCACCAAATGTTCTGGTGCATAGGTTTTCAAATCCTGATAATAGGCTTCACGAGTGAGAGAGTTGTTGAGGATTTCATGGAAACCTTCACCGACCAATTGCTCACTAATGAGATTCTGCAACTTTTGGCTGATATCATTAGCCCCTTTCACTGTGAGTGAAGATTTGAGGGTAGTAGGAATCTCTACATTATTATAACCATAAATACGTAGAATATCTTCTACCACATCGCAGGGGCGCTGTACATCTACACGATAAGCAGGAATTTGCAAAGTCAGTCCCTCTTCAGTTTCGGATACAACTTCCATTTCAAGCGAAGACACAATTGACTTCACCAATGCTGGCTCAATGTGCTTACCGATAACGCCATCAATATAGGCATAATCAACTTGGACATTGAATTGCTTCACCAATGAAGGTTGCTCAACATCAACAATCTCCATGGAGATTTCACCTCCTGCCAATTCTTTAGCAAGAAGCGCTGCAGTCTTGAGTGCATAGATTTGTCCATCAGGATCAATGCCACGTTCAAATCGGAAGGAAGCGTCCGTGTTTAGCCCATGACGGCGTGCGCTCTTTCTTACCCAGGTAGGATGGAAATAGGCACTTTCAAACACTACATTTGAGTAGTATCATACGTGCCACTACCCTTACCTCCCAATACGCCAGCAATACACATAGGAGCATTAGCATTGCAGATAGCGAGGTCGCGATCAGAAAGTTCGTGCTCCTCACCATCAAGAGTGACAAACTTTGTACCGTTCTCTAAGGTTTTAACAACAATCTCACCTCCGTCAATCATGTCTGCATCAAAGCAATGCAAAGGCTGACCGTAAGCCATCATCACATAGTTCGTGATGTCTACGATATTATTGATAGGACGCAAACCTATTGTGGTAAGTTTATCTTGCAGCCATTTAGGACTCTCTTGAATCTTACACCCCTTGACAGAAACAGCGGTATATCTTGGACAAGCTTCTGCAGATTCTACAGTGACTTTGATAGGCAAGTCGTGATTGTCTACCTTGAACTCATCCACACTTGGGCGATGCAACTGAGTAGTTTTGCCATTACGCACGAGATAAGCATAGAGATCACGTGCTACTCCCCAATGAGAACAAGCATCAGCTCGGTTGGGAGTAATGTCAACTTCAATGAGGTAATCACTTTCAAGACCAAAATATTCTGCAGCAGGTGTACCAACTACTGTATCTTCGGGGAGCACCATAATACCATCATGTCCAGTGCCAACTCCAATTTCGTCTTCGGCACAAATCATGCCTAAGCTTTCTACACCACGAAGTTTGGACTTCTTGATAACAAACTCGCTATCACCGTCATACAACTTTGTGCCAAGCGTGGCAACGATGACCTTTTGTCCAACTGCAACATTGTGAGCACCACATACGATCTGCGTGGGTGCTTCACCATTTCCTAAATCTACGGTCGTAATATGCATGTGGTCCGAGTTAGGATGTACTTCGCAAGTTAGCACATGTCCCACAACTAGACCTTTGAGTCCGCCACGGATTGTTTGTACTTCCTCCACAGCTCCCACTTCTAAGCCAATAGAGGTAAGAGCTACGGCAACTTCTTCGGCTGTCATGTCGAAATCAACATATTCTTTCAGCCATTTGTAAGATATATTCATATTGTAATATCGTTTGCTTGGTGGAGTGTGCAGCACATTCTCTAGCCTTTTTTGATACCCCTCTTCTTTTTTACTGGATAGCATGCTAATACACAATAAGCTAAAAATAGAGAGCAGCGACTGACCTGCAGAGAAATGAATAAATCGTCCAATATAATCAAGAATATCTCTGGAGATTTGATAAAAAAGTCCGAGATTTTTCTGAAACTCTCCAAGAGTTTGACAAGATTACAAAGAGATTACTGCAAAAAATCTCCGCAAATTTACTCATTTCTTTTGAGAAAGGAAAGATGAAACTCACGAAAACACGATTTTCATAGAAATAAGGAGGAGTAAATGGGGATTTTTCTGTAACTTCGCAGACAATAACAATGATACTCAGGGCATACTCGAATGCTAAAAAAGATATTTTTCCTATGCTGCGGTCTATTTATTGCCGCAACCTTCCTTCATGCACAAGTTGGTGAGCAACGCAGTCAATGGGCGCTAGGTGTGAATGGAGGGGTAAGTCTCAATAAGGTACTTTTTACTCCCAATATCCGCCAATTTTATCAAGTCGGGCCAGTGGCTGGACTTACCGCGCGATATACAAGTGAAAGGTATTACGGACTTATCTGCGCCATTCAGTTAGAAGCAAACTATTGGCGCGCTGGATGGAAAGAAGAAATTCTATCTTCAAACGCAGTACCCTTACCAGATACCTACCAACGAAACGTCGACTATATCCAAGTTCCAATCATGGCAAACTTGGGTTTAGGTGAGGAGCAAAGAGGGTTCAAAGGATTCCTTTTGGCAGGTCCTCAAATAGGCTACGCTTTTAGTGACAAAGAAATACGTTCGTCGCAATGGACTACCTACAAAATTAGGGGAATAACTCAGCCTGATCGCGCCAATGGTGTGGTGGCACAATATGGAAAGTCCATTGAGAATAGACTTGACTATGGTATTGTGGCAGGCTTAGGTGGAGAATTCACCACTAAAATAGGACATTTCATCATAGATGCTAGATACTATTATGGTCTTTCTGACCTTTTCCACAACGCCAAAAAGGATCCCTTCGCCAAATCTGCCAATAATGCTTTAATGCTCAAATTCACCTACCTCATGGACATTCCATGGCGTAAGTAAACTTAGAGAGCTCCCCAATAAACTCTCGATCATCTCAACCATATCCTCCTCTGTATTTGACATCTTCTATCTTCGGATAACAGTAACCCTTCATGCGAAAACCGAATGTTCGCCTCTTTTTCCAATGGTCGTTAGGCATCCTCGTGGTGTCCTACGGCCTTTTGCTCTTTGCCCTTAATAATATGGGGATGCAACAGCGTTTGGCGAACTTGATAGAGCAACAACTAGAAGAAAAACTCCAATCTGAGGTTGAAATCGGCTCTGTTGAAATTGGACTACTCAACAGCATTCAATTACATGATGTTTTACTAAAAGATAGACAAGGGAAAGAACTATTAAAGAGCAAGTTGTTTTTTTGTAAAATAGAAATCTATCCACTTATTAAAGGCGAGGTTTCACTGCGCAACATAGCTTTACTCGATGCACATATCTCACTTTACAAACACAACAAAGGAGCAGCAACCAACTTTCAATACATCATTGATGCTTTTAGTAGCAAGGACAAAGACAAAACCTCAAAATTCAACCTTCGCATCAACTCTCTGATAATGCGCAGATGCGATTTGTCTTATGACGAATGGTATCATCCACAAGCTCCCGTTGGTCAATTTACCCCACATCATCTCAACATTAAGAATATTGATGCTATCTTGTCCCTAAAATGTCTGACCAATGATAGCATTAACCTGCGTATCCGCCAGTTTTCTGCACAAGAAAGTTGTGGTTGGAAACTATCACGCTTACAGCTCTGCCTAGCTGCTAATCGACACATGGCAGAAATTAAAGATTTCTCTCTTCAAACCTTACAATCTCGTATTAGCCAAGAGCGTCTTGTGGCTCACTACGATGGTTCCTCTCTTGATAAAGTCTTTAATTCGTTGATTGTAGAAGGTGCCATTGAAGACGCTCGCCTTGCGACTAACGATCTTGCGCATATTGCCCCCAACCTGCATCAGCTTAATGAGATTATCTTCATAAGTACTCACTTTGCTTTGAAAAAAGGTCAGGTGAAACTCCGAAATTTACACTTGAGCAATGCTACAGACCGCATAAAGATAGATACAGATGCCACAATCTTACTCCCCAATGGGAAATTTAGCTCTGTTAGTGCCAACTTGCGCAATCTAACCCTACAACAACGATTCGCAAGGGACGTAATGCAATCTATCACGCTCAAAGAATTGCCCTTGTGGCTCAATCCACTTGAAGATATTCAGCTACAAGGTAAGTTGCGCTATGCTATGAACCATAGTAGTTTCTTCGAGGGTTCCATTAATTCGTCTCTTGGAAAAATCGATTTCAATACGACATATTGGAAGCGCAATCTGACTGCTCATATCTTGTCACGCAATCTTCGTCCTTCAATCCTTGAGCAGATTCCCAACTTACCGACTCACCTAAACATAGAAGCTCATGGACATGTATTCTTTAATGATAGCAATCAACCTAATGGACACATAGAGCTGAATATCCCAGAGGTGGAATGGCGCCAACGCCGCTATCAAAAATTAGAAGCCTCTGCTTCCTTCTTCAATGGTGTCGCAGAAATCGGGCTTCAATCTCAAGATCCTTCGCTCCATCTGAACATAGATGCCAAAGCTGCATTGGACAATAATTGGCATCCTTCGCTATTGATTGCCAAAGGACAAGTGAAACGTCTATCTCCTGCAGAGTTAGGATTGAGCAAGCAATGGGGAAATGGACTTTTTGCCTTTGATTTTGATATAAAGGCTCCACAATTAGACGTGAAACATCCCAACGCAGAAGTTGAACTTCGTCAATTCTCGTTGCAGAACGTGGATGCCCCTTATTTCCTTAATCGTCTGGCGCTTAAAGTATCTCCACATCCTAGAGGTAGTCATTTGACATTGCAAAGTGATTTGCTGATGCTACGGCATTAGGTATAGCTGATTGGAACGAACTGCAGACAGTTGCAGAAAAATGGTGGAAGACTCTGCTTAAACCCCAAGTGCATTCTCCCAACCCCACCAACTACGCTCAGGTTTCCCCTACTCTCTCTAAGGAAAGGGAGAAAGAAGGAGAACTATCCGCAAACAAAACAGCTTTGGCTTTTAACCTGCATATCAAACGTACAGACTTTCTGCAGCGTTTGTTCAAACTAGACATTGCAGCAGATAAAGAGATTCGCGCTGAAGGTCGTTTGGCTGCGGATGGCAGTATGCTTCACTTTACAGCTGATGCGCCACATCTTCGCTTCGGAACAACGGAAGTGAGAAATATCACGATGGCAGCGCGTAGTCAACATTCAAACTTTCGCATGCTTGTTAAAGCATTACGACCAATGAAGAATGCGGATTTGCAGTTGGAACTTCAAGCTCATACCGATAGTGGTAGACTGATGACCAACTTGCAATGGTCAGAACTTCAGAACCATCATTTTTATGGCATTTTCTCTAGTGAAACTCATATTGACGCCCTTAATATAAACAAACTAAAAGAGAGTAGTTTACGTATAAAGATTTTACCTACAAGTTTGGCTGTCAATGACACTATATGGAATATTGAACCTGGTAGCATCAATCTTCAAGAAGGGCGTTTGAATATAAACAATCTTTCGCTATCTCATGCTCAACAAAGATTAGCCATCTCTGGAGAGTACGCTCAACATAGTGAAGGACTTGCAGTGAATATGCGCCAGTTTGATGTAGGATATGCCCTTTCGATGATTGGTCTTAGCGATATCATCTTCGGAGGCCGTGCAACAGGACAAGCTACAATTCGCCCCACTGAGCTGAATGAACTACAAATCCTAGCAAATCTCGACATCCCACAGTTCACTTTCAATAATGCGTTGCTGGGGCATGCCTCTATCGAAGGCGGTTTTCGTGGAGGAGACCAAACGATATTTCTCAAGGCTAACATCGAAGAGCCCAACATAAGTTCTACACAGGTAGCTGGATATGTGAGCCTTGGAAGAAAGACCTAGATCTCCACATAAAAGCCAACAATACTTCCGTAGCTTTTTTGAACCACTATGTAGACGACATCTTTCACAACATACAAGGACGCACCACGGGCACAACGCGTGTGTTTGGTACTTTCAAGGCTATTGATTTTGAAGGGAGACAGCATGCAACAGCTTCTTTAACTCTCCCTGTAACAGGAGTCAAATATTTTATTAAGGACGCTGACATTGCGATTGCCCCAGGAGTATTTAGTGTAAATAGTGCAGTGATTTCCGATAGTCTACAGGGAAATGGCACTATTACAGGTAGTTTGCGGCATCATAATCTCAAAGATATGCATTTCGACTTTGCGATGCAAGGAGAAAAGATTTTGATGTATGACCAACCACAGACTATAGACTTGCCATTCTATGCTACAGCTTTCGGCACGGGCTCAGTGCGCGTGTGGGGTGCTCCTCAACAACTCAATGCAAACATCCAAGTACGCACAGAAAACAATAGTGTGCTTACTTATGTTCTAGACCAACCAGATGACGCCGACCATCAACTACTCACATTCCGCTCTAAACAAGAAGAAGGAATCTCAGAAGTAAATGATAGTTTGCAACAGACGCGCGTGAACAAGCCCGCAGAGCCTACCAGTAAAACAAACATTCGACTAAACTTTCAGGTAGACGTTACCCCCAACTCTACCCTTCGCATGGTAACAGATGCAAAGTGGCGATGTGATTACAGTGCACGGCAGTGGACCTATTCAAGCATCCTTTTATAACAAAGGAGAGTTCAAAATGTTTGGAGCATATAAAATAGCTAGCGGATCGTATGATTTGAGCATACAGAATTTCATTAAGAAAACATTCACCCTCACTCCTGGTGGAACAGTAAACTTTTCTGGAAATCCGCTCAATGCAGACGTAAATATTCTAGCTTCCTACATGATCAATTCTGCATCACTGGCAGACTTGAACATCGGTACAAACTTCACCAACAATACGACCCCCGTAAATTGTCTCATAAAATTCACGGGGAAGGTCAACAACATGAATCTAACATTAGACTTCGATTTACCCAACGTTGGCGAAGATGAAAAAATGATGGTGCGAAATCTCATTGCATCTGACGAGGAGCGTACGACACAAGTCTTATATCTCTTAGGAGTGGGAAGATTCTTTACCTATAACTATGCCAATGTGGCGGATGGCACAAAAAGGAAGTCAGTCTGAAATAATGATGAAGTCTCTACTTTCTAGTACGCTATCTTCACATCTCAACAACATCATCGCCAATGCAGTAGGCAATACAAATTGGTCATTCGGTGCTAATGTTAGTACAGGACAATTGGGATGGAGCGATATGGAGGTAGATGGACTATTATCTGGTAGATTGCTAGATAATCGTTTACAGTTTACAGGAAAAGTGGGGTATCACGAACGAGAAGCGGCAACAACCAACTTTGTTGGTGACTTTAACGTGCATTATCTCCTAACCCCAACAGGTACTGTCAACTTAAAGGCGTATAGTGAGACAAACAATCGATACTTTTCCAAATCTACGCTTACAACTCAAGGGTTAGGACTACAAATAAAACGCGACTTTAACTCCTTCTTCGACCTATTCTCTAGAAAGAGGAAAGACAAGACAACAATCAAAGTAAAAAAATAAGTTCGACAATATATGAATCCTGAAATTCAACGCAGACGCACCTTTGCCATCATCTCTCACCCAGATGCTGGTAAAACGACGCTCACCGAAAAACTATTGCTGTTTGGCGGACAAATCCAAGTAGCTGGAGCAGTAAAGAATAACAAGATTAAGAAAACCGCAACTTCCGACTGGATGGAAATTGAGAAGCAACGTGGTATCTCTGTGACAACCTCCGTTATGGAGTTTGACTACGATGGCTATAAGGTCAATATTCTCGATACCCCTGGTCACCAAGATTTTGCTGAAGATACATTCCGCACGCTTACCGCTGTAGATTCTGCCATCATTGTTGTAGATAGCGCCAAAGGTGTGGAAGCACAGACCAGAAAGCTCATGACTGTCTGCCGTATGCGCAAAACCCCTGTCATTGTCTTTGTAAATAAGATGGACCGCGAGGGAAGAGATGCTTTTGATATCCTCGACGAATTGGAAGAAGAATTGCAAATTGGCGTACGTCCACTCTCGTGGCCCATCAATCAAGGTCAACGATTCAAAGGGGTTTACAACATCTACGAACAGCAACTCGACCTTTTTCAATCTGATAAACAGAAAGTGACCGAAAAGATCGCTGTAGACATCAATGCTCCAGGAGAACTGGAAGCGAACGTTGGTGACACGGATGCAGCAAAACTGAGAGAAGACCTAGAACTCATTGATGGTGTATACCCTGAATTTGATGTTGAACAATATCTTTCTGCGGACATCGCTCCTGTGTTCTTCGGCTCTGCCCTCAACAATTTTGGTGTCAAAGAGCTGCTTGATTGCTTTGTGAAGATTGCTCCTTCTCCACGCCCAACTCAAGCAGAGGAACGTCTTGTAGACCCTGAAGAAAAGAAATTTACGGGTTTTATATTCAAGATAACAGCCAACATTGACCCTAACCACCGTTCATGTATCGCTTTCTGCAAAATTTGCTCTGGTAAGTTTGTAAGAAATGCACCTTACACCCATGTTCGCAATGGGAAAACGCTTCGTTTCTCCAGTCCGACTCAGTTTATGGCTCAACGTAAAGAAACGATTGACGAAGCGTACCCTGGTGACATCGTAGGTCTTCCTGATAATGGAATATTCAAAATTGGTGATACTCTAACCGAAGGTGAACTGATTCACTTCAAAGGGCTCCCTTCCTTCTCGCCAGAGATGTTTAAGTATATTGAGAATGCAGACCCGATGAAGACAAAACAGCTTCAAAAGGGTATCGACCAATTAATGGACGAAGGTGTGGCTCAGTTATTTGTCAATGAGTTTAATGGACGTAAAATTATTGGTACCGTAGGTCAACTCCAATTTGAAGTGATTGAGTATCGTCTTCAAAACGAATACGGTGCTAAATGCCGTTGGGAGCCCGTACACCTCTTCAAGGCTTGCTGGATTGAAAGTGATGATCCAGTAGAACTTGAACAATTCAAAAAACGCAAGTATCAATACATGGCAAAAGATAGAGACGGACGTGATGTCTTTCTTGCAGACTCTGGCTATGTATTGCAAATGGCACAGCAGGATTTCAAAAATATCCGTTTCCATTTTACCAGTGAATTCTAGTTCACTACCCTATCTTTATCACGTAAACAGCGTCTATCTTCCGAAAAGTGAAGATAGACGCTGTCTTTTCATTGCACATGGTTATAAGACTCCCTTTACATATAGCAAATCCCCAAAGTCGTTTTTAGCAAATAACCTTGGGGATCTATGACGAGAGAATAAGAGCTTCGGGCTTACATTTCCAATGCAGAAAGATTA
>BNJS01000396.1_pt1 | contig 137679 bp, 182 predicted proteins | sample 8540461 | NCBI WGS metagenome assembly BNJS01 (sample SAMD00202454, study PRJDB9452) | human saliva metagenome | isolation source: human saliva | place: Japan
AATTTCTCCAACTCTTCATTGAGCAGTTTTTTTGTGCTACTTGTGGGTTGGCTTGACCCTTAGTAGCCTTCATGAGCTGGCCAATCAGGGACTTGGCCGCATTCTTGTTTCCGCCCTTATAGTCATTGATAGCTTTTTCATTATCCGCAAAGACTTGCTGGATAATAGGTAGAAGCTGGGCAGGGTCTGAGATTTGGATCAGGCCTGCTTTTTGCACATACTCTTTAGCAGAGCCACCGTTTTTAGCCAAATGGACAAAAACCTTCTTGGCAATCTTAGAGGAAATCGTGCCATCTGCAATCAGAGCAATCATCTCAGTCAGGTTCTCAGGTGTCAGCTCAATCTCAGAGATGGTCTTTCCTTCGGCATTGAGGTATTGAGCCACTTCTCCTTGGAGCCAGTTAGAGACAGCCTTAGCGTCACCGCCTGCCGCAACAGCTGCTTCAAAGAAGTCTGACACAGCCTTGGTCGCTGTCAGCTGCTTGGCATCGTAGTCAGACAGACCGTAGTCGCCCACATACTTAGCCCGGCGTTCTTTTGGAAAGGCTGGCAGACTGCTGCGTACTTGCTCAATCCAAGCATCTTCAATCTCAAAGATAGGCAGATCAGGCTCTGGGAAGTAACGGTAGTCCGCTGAACCCTCCTTAACTCGCATGAGCAAGGTTTCGCCAGTAGCTTCGTCATAACGACGGGTTTCCTGACGGATTTGGCCACCGCTGCGTAGAATTTCCGCCTGGCGTTTTTCCTCAAATGCCAGACCCTTACGAACAAAGTTAAAGGAATTAAGATTTTTCAGCTCAGTCTTGGTACCAAATTCTTCCTGGCCATAAGGACGGATAGAAATATTGGCATCGACCCGCATAGAACCCTCTTCCATCTTGACATCCGAAATACCCGTGTACTGGATGATTTCCTTGAGGGCAGTCAGATAGGCATAAGCTTCTTCTGGACTGCGCATATCCGCTTCGGATACAATCTCAATCAGTGGCACTCCTTGGCGGTTGAGGTCCACATAAGAGTAGCCGTCACTGCCGTGGGTATTCTTTCCGGCATCTTCTTCCAAGTGGGCCCGCTCGATACGGATTTTCTTGGTCGTGCCGTCTTCTAGCTCAATCTCAATCCAACCATTGTAGCCAATCGGCTCATCAAACTGAGAAATTTGATAAGCTTTTGGATTGTCCGGATAGAAGTAATTCTTGCGGTCAAAGTGCATTTTTTGGTGAATGTCCATGTTCAAAGCCAGAGCAGCCTTGATACCGTAGTCAATGACACCCTTGTTCATAACAGGCAGAACACCAGGGAAAGACCAGTCAATGATATTGGTGTTGGCATTGGGATCTTCACCGAAGTGAGCTGGAGCCGGTGAGAAAATTTTTGAATTGGTCTTCAATTCAACATGGACTTCCAGTCCGATAACTGTTTCAAAGTTCATTATTTTTCACCTCCAAAGATAACTGGCTGCTGTTTGTGGTAGTCAGTCGTTGCTTCAAACGCTGCGGCTGCCTGATAGATGGTCGCTTCATCGAAGTGGTTACCAATCAACTGCAGGCCGACAGGAAGACCATCTGCAAAGCCAGCTGGGATTGAAATACCCGGCAGACCAGCCAAATTGACTGGAATAGTCAAAAGATCAGCCAGATACATGGCCACTGGATCTTGGTTTTGACTGCCCAAGTCATATGCAACCGTTGGTGCAGTTGGGCCTAATATCAAGTCATATTTTTCAAAAACCTTAGCAAAATCTTGCATAATCAAGGTCCGAACCTGACCAGCTTTTTTGAAGTAGGCATCGTAGTAACCAGATGACAGGCTGAAAGTTCCCAGCATGATCCGGCGTTTCACCTCTTCACCAAAGCCTTCGCTGCGAGATTTGACATAGACATCTTCTAGATTTTCAATGCCTTCTGCGCGGTAACCATAGCGAATACCGTCAAAACGCTGCAGGTTAGAGCTGGCTTCAGAGGAAGCAATGATATAGTAGACAGCCACGCCGTACTTGCTGTGGGGCAGGCTGACTTCTTCAACAATCGCACCTAGACTTTCCAAGTGCTTGGCTGCTGCCAGAATCGTTTCCTTGACCTTGCTGTCAATTCCCTCACCCATGTATTCCTTAGGCAAGGCAATCTTCATCCCCTTGATGTCTTGGCCAATCTTGCTGGTAAAGTCTGGTACTGCTTCTTGTGATGATGTAGAATCCTTAGGATCATTACCAGAAATAACATTCAGAAGCTGTGCATTTTCCTTAACCGTTTGAGAAAAAGGCCCAATCTGGTCTAAAGAAGAACCAAAAGCAATGAGACCAAAACGAGAAACCCGTCCGTAGGTTGGCTTGAGGCCGACTACACCGTTAAAGGAAGCCGGTTGACGAATAGAACCACCCGTATCTGAACCCAGTGACAGACGAACCTGACCAGAGGCAACAGCTGTCGCTGAACCACCAGATGATCCACCAGGAACCTTGCTGCTGTCCCAAGCATTCTTAGTCGTCTTAAAGTAAGAGTTTTCGCTGGAGCCCCCCATGGCGAAACTCGTCCATGTTGGTCTTCCCAACGATAATCATGTCCTTACCGTAAAGCTTCTCCACACTGGTCGCATCGAAAATCGGCTTGTAATTGTAGAGTATCTTAGAGGCTGCCGTCGTCAAAATTCCCTTGGTTGAGATATTGTCCTTAACTGCCAGCGGAATTCCGCTCATAAGATTGTCAGCATCAATGCCCTTAGCGTCTAGAGCCGCAGCCTGAGCCAAAGCCTCCTCTTCGCTGACAGTAATGAAGCTGTCCACAGCCGCTTTCACGTTCTTTGATGTCCGCCAAAGTTGCCTGAGTTAACTCTACCGCAGAAATTTCTTTCTTGACCAGCAAGTCGTGCAGCTCTTCAATGGTCTTGTGATTAAAAGTCATTAGGCATCTCCTCCGTCATCTAGGATGGCAGGCACTTTGATGTAGCCCCGCTCTTTTTCAGGTACATTTTGGAAAAGCTCTTCCCGGTTCCAGCCTGGCTGAGCCGCATCTTCTCGCATATAGTTGATATTAGCAGCTACATTAGAAGTGAAAGGTACACCCTCCGTGTCCACTTCATTGAGCAATTCGACCATGTCGACAATCTTGGTTAAGGTCGTTGCAAACTCAGCAGTTTCTTCTGGTGAAAAAGCCAGTTTTGACAACTTTGCTACGTGACTTACTTCTTCTTGAGTAATCTTCATCTCTGATTCCTTTCATAAGATATGTGATCTTTAGCGACTGAAAATAACAATTTCTAGATAACATCTTATTTCCAAGCTTCAGCTCACCTTTACTTTGACAAGCTAGGGACGCTGATTTATTTGACATCCGCTAGCTCTTTTCTTCAGCTTCTTCCTGCCATTCTTCAGGAATTCGCATCATTTCATTTTACCATATTTCAGGCTAATTCTTCAATTCCAAATGCAGTTCTTTGAGCTGTCTTTGGTCCACCAAACTCGGACTTTCCAGCATAGGGATCAAAGCCAGTACCATTTTTCGGAAAAGCGATGACTTGTCGGATATTTTCTTCCCCAGCTCAAAATCATAACCAAGCGATCTAAGCCTAGAGCCAAGCCACCGTGCGGTGGGAAGCCGTATTCTAAGGCTTCCAGGAAGAAACCAAAGTCCCGCTCATAGTCTTCCCGGCTCATGCCCAATAGCTCAAACATCGCTTCCTGAGCCTTCCTGTCATGAATCCGTAGACTCCCACCGCCGATTTCATAGCCATTCAAGACGATGTCGTAAGCGTGACTGCGGAATTGGTCTGGCTCCTGACCATCTTCAAAAATTCCCTGTGTGAAAGGATGGTGCATGGCTTGATAGCGGTTTTGGTCTTCATTCCACTCCAGCAGCGGCCAATCCACAACCCAGAGGAAAATGAAGCAAACTCGGGTCAATCAAATCCAAAGCTTTTGCGACTTCTATACGCAGATGTCCCAAAGCTTCCTGAGCCCGACGCTTCTTAGCCATGACTAGCAGGATGAGGTCTCCATCCTTTGGCCTCAAAACGTGCTAGCAACTCCTGACTCTCAGCCTCAAAGGTACTAGCCAAATCTCCAACTAACTGGCCATTTTCAACCTTTAGACTGGCGAAACGACTGCAGCCAAATTCCTTCATTTCCTGATAGTAGTGACTCAGCTGTTTCTTGCTAAAAGCACTAGCCGCATCTGGAATACAGATTCCCATCACTTCCTCTTGATTATCCAAGGCTTTCTTGATGAGAAGAGAATCATTGGACTGGCACAAATCCGTCAAACTCTTTAGCTCTAAACCAAAGCGCGTATCTGGCTTATCAGAGCCGAAGCGGCTCATAGCCTCTTCATAGCTGATAGTTGAAAAATCTTCCGTCAGCTCTAAACCATGAGTTTTCTTGACAACAGCCTTGAGCATAGCTTCAACCAGAGCTCGGATTTCTTCCTCGCTGGCAAAACTCAGCTCTAAGTCCACCTGGGTAAACTCTGGCTGACGATCGCCTCGCAAGTCTTCGTCACGGAAACAACGAACAATCTGATAATAGCGCTCGAGACCAGCTCCCATCAGCAACTGCTTGAGCATCTGCGGGCTCTGTGGCAAGGCGTAGAACTGATTTTTAAAGACCCGACTAGGCACCAAGAAATCTCTAGCCCCTTCTGGGTGTTGACTTGGTCAGATAAGGCGTCTCCACTTCCAAAAAGTCCAAACCGTTTAAATATTCCCGAATGGTTGAGGTGACCTGATGACGTAGTTTGAGGTTATGTGTCATCTTCTCACGGCGCAAGTCCAGGTAGCGGTATTTCTGACGCAGGTCTTCCCCTGTATGGGCATGCTGGTCCAGCTCAAAAGGCAGGGCCTTGCTGCTAGCAATAAGCTTCAATCTTTCTCAGCTCTCAGCTCAACCTGACCAGACTTGATGGACTTATTGACAAAACGCTCTTCCCGCTGAACCACTTGCCCCTGTCACTGCAATGATATCCTCTTTGCCAATGTCTTCCAGCTTAGCAAAATCTTCAATCTCACCGCCAACGAAGACCTGAAGCAAGCCCTTCGCGGTCCCGCAATTCAATAAAGGCCAGCTTACCGTGATTGCGGATATTGGCTACCCAGCCAGTTGCGGTCATGGTCTGTCCGACCTGCTCTAAACCATAGTTTCCGATAAAAATTTCTTTCATGTTCTTTCCCTCTCAAATCAATTTGTAGCTCCGCTCTGTTGTTCAGGATATTTGCAACATTTCCCCAGTGTCTTCACCTGACCTACTGCATAATAAAAAGCTTCCGTCTCTAAAACAGACGAAAGCCGTGGTACCACTGTTATTCGCCGCCCTAAAAGGCAGCCTCTGAGCTCGTAACGTGAGCGACGTTTGTGCTTAATCACACAAAAGATTACGAAACATGTTCTTCGTTTTTTGCTTTCTTGGTGCTGCTCTCAGCTATCAGCACTCTCTGTGCAAGTCAGCAAGCCTACTCTGCTTCTCTTTTACTCTTAAATTGTATCTATTATAGTCGAACCCAGAACATTTTGCAAGTGGTTTAAGGCAAATTTGTGATTTTCCTCTGACAGAGAAGCCACAGCTGGCTCTACCACCTGAATCTGATAACCAAGATTATAGGCATCAATCGCTGTATGCAAGACGCAAATATCCGTCAAGACTCCAGTCAAAATGACCGTATCTACCTTTCTTTCCCGCAGGCGGATATCTAAATCCGTGCCGGAAAAAGGCAGAATAATGACGCTTTATCCATCCAAAAGACTCGCGAGTCTGCTTGATGCTTCTCATAAAAATCAGCCAAAGGACCATAAAAATTGCGACCGCTAGTCCCTTTGATATTATGAGGCGGAAACAGCTTGCTTTCAGGGTGAAAGGCATCATTCTCATCATGGGCATCAATAGCAAAGAAGATATAATCTCCTCGGTCAAAAGCCGCCTCTGTCACTTGAGCAATGGCTTCAGAAATCGCCTGAGCTGGCGCTCCTGCTGTCAACTTGCCCTCATCTGCGACAAAATCAACTGTATAATCAATGGAAATCAGTGCTTTAGCCATTAGTAGTCCCTCTTTTTAATTTCATCAAAGACATCCGGAATCAGGACTTTCAGATAAGTTCCCTTCATTCCCAGTGAGCGGCTTTCAATAATCCCAGCACTTTCCAGCTTGCGCAAGGCATTAACAATCACTGAGCGGGTAATCCCGATACGATCAGCAATGACAGATGCTGTCAGCTGGCCTTCATTGCCATTGAGCTCTCCCAGAATAGCTGAAACAGCTCTCAGTTCTGAGTAAGACAGAGTATTGACCGCCATGGTCACAGCTGTCCGGCGGCGGATATTTTTCTCATCCTCTTCCCTCTGGAAGTTAAGCAGCTGGATACCAACCACTGTGCTGGCAATCTCAATCCAAAATCAGATCATCGTCCGCAAATTCCTTGTCATTTGCGCCAGATAATCAGTGAGCCTAAACGAATCCCTGAAACATGAATGGGAGCAATGGTAGTCAGCCCGTCCGGGAACTCATCCTTGGTCTCCACTGGGAAAATCGTCAAATCATGCGTCACCGGCAGATTAGCTTCCGTTTCATAAACCAGATTGGCTTCTTGGACGTACTCCTCTGGGAAATTCTTATCCTGGAAAAAAGCTTCCACACGGTCATTATTGGTCTTATAGCGCATGAAATAGCCTAGAAAGACGTCCCTTGCTATTGATAATGCAGGCATTGCAGTGGATAATATCAGCCAACTGACGCGTAATAGCATTATAGGGCAAATCTTCCTGCATCTGCTCTTCCGAGCGCTTCAGAATAGATGTAATTTTTCGTGTTTTTTCTAGTAAATCGGCCATATTTTTACCTCATATTTATTAGCTTCATTGTAACATAAAAGCAGTGAAATTTCAATAATTATCTGAAAATTTTTTATTGAAAAACAATTACATACAATTCTATAAAATAAAGAATTTTTCAAGTATATGACTTGATATATCAAGCCATATCAAACAAAAAACAGTCAATTTTTTGACTGTTTTTGATTGATTTTGTTCTTTCTAATCAAGAGCACGTTTCTTGTAGAACAATTTCATAGCCATGAGCAGAAGCATTTGGCCTGCTAGAATGAGCCAAGAAGAGTTTTCCCCTGTCTTAGGCAAGGTATGACCTGAGGCAGCTGCCTGTTTATGGTTTACAGGGCTAGCACTTCCAGCAGCACCAGTCGTTCCAAGAGCTGTATGTTGAGGAGCTCCTGCTTGTCCAGCTGGCGGAGAGCGAGCGAAGCGCTCCTCTGTATGAGCCAAAACAGACTGGTAATAGCGAATATCTTCTTCCTTATTTTGCTCAGCATAAGTTTGAGCTAGCAAGTCGTATGTCGCCTTAGCTTGTGCTTGAACCGCAGTTAAAACTGCTACTTTTGCTTCTTGATCTGTTTGAGCTGTAAGAGCTGCTTGGTAAGCTGCCTGAGCTGCGGCTAGTTTGCTTTTAGCTTGTTCCAAGTTTTCTTCTGCATTTTCAAGATTTGACAATGACTCTTTAGCTGTTTGCAAGGCTGCTTCAGCTGCTGTAAGAGCATTTTCAAGGTTAGTCTTTCTTTCTTTTGCTGCATTCAAAGCTGCGTCTAGCTGAGCCAACTTATCTGATTCAGTTTTTAGAGCTTCTTGAGCTGCGGCAACTGTCGCTTGAACAGCAGTCAGAGCTGCTTGGGCCTGAGTTAATTTTTCCGCTTTAGTCTTGTCATCCAAGTTTGAGTTTTGCAGGGCTGCTTGTGCTGCTGCCAAAGCTGCTTGATCAGCTGCCAACTTCTCTTGAGCTGCAGCAAGAGCTGCTTGAGCCTGAGCAGTTGCTGACTCACCTGCTTGAGCTTGGGCCTGAGCCAGTTGCTGGTTGGCTTGCTCTAAAGGCTGCAGCCTTCCGATTATAAGTAGTCTGAGCAACTCCCTTAGATGCCAGAGCCAGTTGATTGGCCTTGAAGGCAGCATCATAGGCTGTTTGAGCCTTGGCTACTTCCTGCGGATCTACTTTTGCTGTTGGAGCTTTTCCTGTAATCGGGCTGGCATTGAAGTTCTTTTTGCTAGCATATTTGACTTGATCTTCTGACACCATGGTGAAATGAGCCATAGTGATGTCGCCTTTCCATTGAGAAATCAACTCCCAGATAGTTTTTCTGGCGACCAGTATTGAGACCAGAGATAGATGTAGCATGCAGCCATTCGTAGCCATTGAACATGAATTCAACAACGGAATCATAGACCCGTCTCTTCATTTCAGCCACACTCATCTGATTAGCATTTTCTCTCCAGATATAAGCGTTTTCATAATACTGGAGACCTTTGCTCTCCTGCTCAGCACTTGTGGTCATCAAACCATATTCACGCGCTACGCGGTTAATTCCTCGAGCATCGTGATGGTATTTCTCCATCAAATCCCAGTTCCAGTTGTCTTTGCGGTATTCTGTTGCCACCTTTATCAGCGAAATCAATTGAAGATGGTGTTACAACTACTTCACCTGTTCCCATCTGAGCACGCAGCTGATTGATGAGTTCTGAAGCAAACTGTGAAAGTTCCTGACGAACATTCTGTGGAATATTGTTGGTATCAATCAAAGCTTTGCTATCTGTAGGATCAGCTACATAACGGTTGAGAGCCTTAGCGCTGGCATTAAGTGCAGCCAGTCTATTTTGAATCTCATTAGTTTTTTGCTCTGATAAATTTGGTGCAATTAGCTCTCTCAAGGCTGCAATGTATTCCGGAGTCATAGACACACGGTTTATTGCTAGAAGTTTCTGTAGTAATCGTTCCAGCTTGAGCCTTTTTCAAAGCCTGTTGAGCTTGATTCAAGTCTGACTGAGTCTTCTCAGCTGCAACAGTTTTGTCCTGCAAGTTCTTCTGAGAAGCATCAGAAGCCGTCTTAGCCTGAGTCTGGTTAGTCTGAGCTTTTGCAACCTCAGCCTGCTTCTGACTGTCAGTCTGACGAGCTGTAGCTACTTTTGCTTGAGCTGTTTCAACAGCAGACTGGTCAGCTGCCACCTTATCTTGGGCTGCTTTCACATTCTTTTCTGCCTTAGCTGTAGCTTCACCGCTTAGGTTAGCCTGAGCTTCTTTCACGTCATTTTGAGCTTTAGCAAGGCGTCCTTCTTGAGTTTTCGCTTGCTCTTGAGCTTCTTTAGTCTTGGCTGCTTGAGCATCACGCTCAGCTTCAGCCGTCTTAGTTGCTTGGTCAGCTTTAGCCAGTTCTGACTTGTTGCTGTCCACTTGAGCTTTTTGATTGCTCTCTTCTTGCTTAGCTGTTTCAATAGCTTCCGGACCAGCTTTATCAGCTGCCTCCTGTGCCCGGTTAACTTCAGCTTGTGCTTGCTCGACCTGACTTTGAGCCGCAGCAGTATTTGCTTGAGCTTGAGCCAAATCAGCTTTCCCTTGTGCAACATTGCTGTCGGCTTCTTGTACAAGAGCCTGAGCAGCGTCTACCTGTTCTTTCGAAACAGATTCATCCTTCTGTGTGTTTTCTGCCTGTGGTTGGCTTTGACTAACGGGCGCATCAGAATAAGACTGATTATCAACTAATTGATCAGCCTGAACTCCTTCTGCGAGCACCAAAGACAATGCCGCTGCACTGACAGAAAGCACTAAGTGTCTTTTTCATTGTCAATATAATCTCCTCCACTTTTTCATCATTGTTTAAAACATTGACAAACACATTCTACCATGTTTGTCTTCTGGAAGGAAGACGCTAACACATTTTTTTAAGCATTTTTGGACAGATACATAAAAAATGTTGGACAAAATCCTAAAAAATGTCGGTAAAACCGCCTATAATTTTTACCAAACAGGCTCAAATTGAATTTCCAGAGCATCTAAATTTTTTTGTTTCAATTCCAATTCAGCTATAAAGGTAAAATAAATTAAGTATAATAAAGAAGAAAAAGACTGGAACATTGTCCAGCCTTATTTTCTTATCAGTTTTTCAATTTTAACGACGGTATTGTTGTAAGAAGCGCGTCATTTTTTCTTGGATTTGAGCTAGCTCATCTACTCTAGGCAGATAAACGATTCGGAAATGATCTGGGTCCTTCCAGTTAAAGCCTCGTCCATGGACGAGAAGGACTTTTTCCTGCTTGAGGAAATTGAGCACAAACTGCTCATCATCGTCTATGCGATACATGTTCCGGTCAATTTTCGGGAAAATATAGAGACCAGCTTTAGGTTTTACAGCTGATAGCCCCGGGATGTCCTGAATAGCCTGATAGATGAAATTACGCTGCTCATAGATACGGCCACCTGGCAAGAGCAGTTCATCCACAGATTGATGACCGCCAAGTGAGGTTTGGACGACCTGTTGAGCCAAGACATTAGAGCACAGGCGCATGTTGGAGAGCATATTTAACCCTTCAATATAACCCTTAACATGATGCTTAGACCAGAGAGCACCATCCAGCCAACCCGGAAGCCTGCAATGCGGTGCGACTTGGAAAGACCATTCATGCTGACACAGAAGATATCAGGAGCCAGACTAGCCACAGAGGTGTGGACATTGCCGTCCATAACCATGCGGTCATAGATTTCATCCGCAAAGATAATGAGATTGTTCTGGCGAGCAATTTCCACAATTTCCAGCAGAAGTTCCTTAGGATAAAGTGCTCCCGTTGGGTTGTTGGGGTTGATGATAATGATAGCCTTGGTATTAGATGTGATTTTTGACTTGATATCGTCAATATCTGGATACCATTCTGCCTGCTCATCACAGACATAGTGAACGGCATTCCCACCAGCCAGACTGACCGCAGCCGTCCAGAGCGGGTAATCTGGCATCGGCACCAGCACCTCATCCCCGTCATCCAGCAATCCCTGCATGGACATGACAATCAGCTCGCTGACGCCATTTCCCAGATAAATATCATCAATATCTACATTAGGAAAATTCTTAAGCTGGCAATACTGCATGATAGCCTTACGGGCTGAAAAAATTCCCTTGGAGTCAGAGTAGCCCTCACTGTCACGCGCATTCATAATCAAATCATGAATGACTTCATCTGGAGCGGTAAACCAAATTCAGCCGGATTCCCTGTATTGAGGCGGAGAATCTTCTCACCATTGGCCCGCATGCGCATCGCTTCATCCAAAACCGGACCGCGAATATCATAGGCAACATGTTCCAGCTTGCTGGACTTGTCAAATTCTTTCATTCTTATTTTTCCTCTATTCATCAGAATGTTATCATTATACCACCAGAAAAAGCGATTGACAACAAAAAATAAACTCGCTTTTCAGGTAATTAAAAAGAGAATGATAGGATACAAAGCGCCATTCTTCTTCTAATTCCTCAAAGTAAAGGACTTTTTCTCAGCTTGCAATTTCCTGACAGCATTTCCATTTTATCTTTACTTTTTTTCTGAAAAGGGTTACAATAGAAACAAGAAAATAGTTGCAAATCCCTCGGACGTTATGGACTGATTGATTTTTGGTCAGCCCAATCATTCTGTGAATGATGCGACGTCCTTTGCCGACCATTTTAAAGGAGGTAGCTCTATGACTCAGAAATATGAAAACATTATGGTTGCTGTGGATGGTTCTCACGAATCCGAACTAGCCTTTGAAAAGGGCGTTAACGTGGCTCTCCGAAACGGCTCTCGTCTCACCATCGCCCACGTCATTGACACCCGAGCTTTGCAAAGTGTCTCAACCTTTGATGCAGATGTCTATGAGGACTTACAAGAAGATGCCAAAAAGCTGACAGCTGAGTTGAAAGAAAAGGCTCAAAAATCCGGTATCAAGTATGTTGACATTGTCATTGAGATGGGCAATCCCAAGACTCTATTGGCTACAGATATCCCAGAAGAGCACAAGGTAGACCTAATCATGGTCGGTGCTACCGGTCTCAATGCCTTTGAACGGCTGCTGGTCGGATCGTCCTCCGAATATATCCTGCGCCACGCCAAGGTTGACTTGCTGGTTGTCAGAGATCCAGAAAAAACGTTATAAAAACTAGAGCAGTTCACTGACTGCTCTAGTTTTCTTCTTTCTGCTCTATGCTACGTTGGTAGGCCTGAATTTGTCTTTCCAGTTCTTCTTTGATAGCTCCTTCGGGAGCGTATTTTTCTTCCCAGTCATCTGGTTTGAGGATTTTATGGGTGACGGGGTCGAAGTGAGCCTTCCCGTCTGGGAAAATTTTGCCCATATTAGCCCGATGCACAATATCGAACAGCTTCTCTGGATCGACTCCCATCAGGACAAAGCTGCCATAAGTGAAATAAAGAGTATCAATCAAAGCATCTACCTGACCGACTAGAGAAACCTCAGCCTGACTCTTGGAGCGAACCTTGTCGGCAGCCTTGTCAAGCGCTTGATGGAGATAGGCTACAGAACTGTCAAAGTCTTCCTCTGAGTTACTAGCCGCACGCAGAAACTCGACCAGCTCTTCCAGTTTGAAGCCTGCCCGATAGCGAGCGTCCTCAGGCGTCCAAGCAATAGGTTCTTCTTGAGTGCTTTCATCCATGACACTATGGAACTCTTTAACCTTATTAAAGTGATGGTCGCTGCTGGTAAAGACCTTTTCCCTAGCTAGGATACCAAAATGCTCCAGAGCCTTGTGAATCCCATCCTGACTATTGCTGGTGGTTGTGTGCTTGGCCACTTCCTTGACCGAGCTGGTTCCATTTCCCATAGCAATGGACAGGCCAACTCCCGATAGCATTTCCAGGTCATTGTCAGAGTCACCGAAGGCCATGACCTGATGAATGTCAAAACCATATTCCTTGCCGACTCGGCGAATCCCCTCTAGCTTAGACATGTCTTTATTGATAATATCGACCGCATAGGGGCTGCTGCGGGTAAATTTCAAATCAGGGAAGTCTGCTTCAATCTTACGGCTTTCTTCTGGACTGGCCAAAATCAAAGCTTGGTAAATCGGCTCCTGAATCAGCTGCAGGAGATCCTTTTCATGCTGGGGCAGAGCCTTGCTGATGACTTTATTAAAACCATGACTAACTGTTCGCGCCATTCTCTTAGGGATGAAGCGGCTAGTCCACTGGGAGAAAGGGCTCATGCCGAAGGACATAATCTTGGAGCCCAGCATAGCCTCAGCCGTTCCCAAGGAAATTTCTTTTCGGTGTTTCTTAGCATAGGCGATTAAATCCCGCAAACTCTGCTTGTCGATGGGACTGGCAGAAATCACTCTGTCTCTTGAAAAAATATACTGGCCATTGTAGGTCACAGCAAAGTCTAAGTCCAATTGCTCCATAAAAGGTTTGACAAAGAAAGGACCGCGGCCGGTTGCCAAACCGACCAATATTCCTTGCTCCTTTAAACTCTGAATAGCTTTTTCTGTAGATTTCAAAACCGTTCGACTGTCATTGACCAGTGTCCCATCAATATCAAAAAAGACGGCCTTTACTTCCATTGATTTTCTCATTCTTTCCTTTTATGATACAATAAATTATAACACAAAAATGACATACAATCACATGAATTGCAGAAAAGAAAAGCTGGAGTAATATCCATGCAACAGGATTGAAAACTCTATGAAAATATAATGTAGTTTTCAACTCTGCATCATGACTATAAGGAGAAAAAGGATTTATGACAAAGAAAATCTTGGTCCTGCACACAGGAGGAACCATTTCCATGCAGGCTGATGGATCTGGGGCTGTCGTTACCAATGCTGATAACCCTATGAACCATGTGACAGTTCCGCTTGAGGGGATTGAGACGGAAGTCATTGACTTTTTTAATATTCCCAGTCCTCATATCACACCCCAGCACATGCTCAAGCTTTATCAGAAAAATCAAAGCCAGTGCTGATCAATTTGACGGAGTAGTCATTACTCATGGGACGGACACTTTAGAAGAGACAGCTTACTTTTCTGGATACTATGCAGCTGCCGAAGATTCCGGTCGTTCTGACCGGAGCTATGCGCAGTTCCAATGAGCTGGGGAGCGATGGAGTCTATAACTACCTGACAGCCCTGCGGGTGGCTAGTGATGAAAAAGCCAGCGATAAAGGCGTACTTGTCGTTATGAATGACGAGGCACATGCTGCTAAGTATGTAACCAAAACTCATACGACCAATGTCAGCACCTTTCCAGACGCCGACTCACGGACCGCTTGGTTTGATTATGAAGCAGGAAATTCTCTATTTTAAGACAGCGGAGCCTCGAGTCCGCTTTGACTTGAACAGCATTTCTGGTCTGGTGCCCATCATTCCAGCTTATGCTGGCATGAAGACAGAACTGCTGGACATGCTGGATTTAGACAAGATAGACGGCCTCATCATAGAAGCATTCGGTGCTGGCAATCTTCCCCCAAGGAAGTAGCTGACAAACTGTCTGATATGATAGCAGCGGACTGCCAGTTGCTCTGGTCTCTCGCTGCTTCAACGGAATTGCTGAGCCAGTCTATGCTTATGAAGGAGGCGGCGTTCAGCTGCACCAGGCTGGTATCTTTCTTTGTCAAAGAGCTCAATGCTCAAAAAGCCAGAATCAAACTGCTCATCGCCCTGAATGCTGGACTCAAAGACCAAGAACTACGAGATTATATGGAAGGCTGAGAGAAAAAGTCCTTATTTACTTTCTTTAAATCAAAAAGTGCTAAGGTTGCTTAGCACTTTTTTGACTCTTTCATATTCTAACATTGGGAAAACTTCATTGAATCGCTAGTCTTAGAAGATAACCTCAAACAGAGACTCTAGAATTTCAAAAATATAATCACTTACCATAGGTCAGCTCCATTTTCTGAGCTTGCTTAAATGTCTTTCGGATAGTGGACTTTGATTGCAACTTTCATAGCTTTTTCCTCTCTTATTATTCATTCTTTAAGAGCAAAAACGAAACTCTTGGAGTGTTTGACCTCAAGTTTGGTCTCTAATCTTTTTGTTCTTACTTGGATATAAGGATACAGCCCTAAACTTAAGAATCTCTTATAGATTTCTTAGGGAAAGCTTATAGTCAAAGCAGTCTGACAGCAATTCCTATCTACTATTTGAAACGAACAAGTCTTTTCAACCACATACAAAAAAACTTCACCGATTGGGTGAAGCTTGTGATTATTAGGAGATTTATGATGAAAAAATTCTAAATTATTCTTATTCTTTGAGAAACACATACCTCGCAGGTCTTCTAGTCTTCAAGCTTTGGTTACCGGTTTTTAAGGGGTGTTTACATTGTCATTGGTCCTACCTCTTTCTTTGATTTGACAATAGTATAATCCCTCAAACTTAAAGCCTACTTATAAATAACTTGCAGGAAACTTAATTCAAAAGAAGCCTTTAATCTAGGTAATCTCGCTTGTCCAAATGAAGAGCAATCAAGTGCCAACTAGGATCTGTCCGCCAGTTCAGATCAGCTGTAATCTGGCTGGCAACCTTTCTGGCTTCTTCTAAAATCGGATAATCTTCCACGATATCTGCCACTTGAAACTCAGGAATACCAGACTGTCGAGTGCCAAAGATTTCTCCAGAGCCTCGCATTTTCAGATCCTCCTCAGCCAGCAGGAAACCATCGGTTGTCTCAGTCATGATTTTCATGCGGCGCTTGCCCGACTCCGTCTTTGGATTGGCAACCAAGACGGCATAAGACTGCTTGTTGCCCTCGGCCGACACGGCCTCTCAGCTGATGAAGCTGGCTGAGCCCGAAGCGGTCCGCATCCATGATGACCATCACCGTAGCATTTGGGACGTTGACTCCAACCTCAATGACTGTGGTAGAGACCAGAATATCAGTCCGTCCTTCCTTGAAGTCCTGCATAATCGCCTCTTTTTCCTCGCTCTTCATCTTGCCATGAAGCAGAGCCACTTGGGCCTGCTGACCAAAATAGGCTGTCAGTTCTTCTTCTAGGGCAATGGCATTCTTAAGATCCAGCGCTTCAGATTCCTCAATCAAGGGAGAAATAAAGTAGACCTGAGCACCCCTTGTGGAGCTCTTTTTTCAGCCAGTCGAGGACGACTTCCAGCTGCTCATGCTTGACCCAGCGGGTGATGATAGGCTTGCGTCCCGCCGGCATCTGGTCAATGATGGACACATCCATATCACCAAATGCTGTGATAGCAAGGGTTCTGGGGAATAGGCGTCGCCGTCATCATGAGGACATCAGGATTGTCTCCCTTTTCCCGTAAAATCCGGCGCTGCTCCACCCCAAAGCGATGCTGCTCGTCAATAATGACCAAACCCAATGCATGGTAACGGACTCCTTCCTGAATCAGGGCATGGGTTCCGACAATCATGTCCACCTGACCGTTTTCAATCGCTGATAATATCGCCCGGCGTTCAGCTGCTTTCATCCCACCAGTTAGCAGGGCCAGCTTCAATTCTGGAAATAGCTGAGCTAGGTTGTCAAAATGCTGCTCAGCCAAAATTTCTGTTGGAACCATCAGAGCTGACTGAAAGCCAGCTGTATAAACAGCATACATAGCTAGACCAGCGACTACTGTCTTTCCGCTTCCCACATCGCCCTGCAGCAGGCGATTCATATGTCCAGGCGACCGCAAATCCTGCAAAATCTCTGTCAGACTGCGCTCCTGAGCTGAAGTCAGTTCAAAAGGTAAGCTCTGCTTTTTCTCGGCCACAGCATCCAACTGCCAATCAATTTTTAATCCATTGCTGACAGCCTTGGTTTCTCTCTTTAAGACCTGCAGCTGCATTTGAAAATAAAAGAGTTCTTCAAATTTAACCCGCCGAAGAGCCTGCTTGTAGTCCGCCAAGTCCTTTGGAAAATGCATAGCCCGCACAGCCTCCACTCTGCTCACTAGCTGGTAGCGTTCCAGTAGGGGCTGGGGCAGATTTTCCTCTAAGAGCATGTCTAATCCTTGGTCAAAGGCAGTCTTAATCAGCTTGACCAAACTAGCCTGACTAATTCCCTGAGCCAGCCGATAGACAGGCTGCAAGTCGTCCTCTACCTGAGCCAGCAGTTTCATTCCAGTCAGACTGGCCTTGGCTTTGTCCCACTTGCCAAAGACAGCTATATTAGCTCCCACTTCAATCTTGTCCGCTAGATAAGGCTGGTTAAAGAAATTAACTGCTAGAGCGACTTCTCCCTGCTTGATAGTGAAAGCGCAGGCGATTGCGTTTGTAGCCATAATACTGGACATTGGCCGGGGTCACGACCTGACCAGAAACAACCGCCTTTTCTCCATCCTCCAAGTCTAGGACATTCTTACTCTTAAAATCCTCATAACGAAAAGGAAAATAAAGCAGTAAATCCTGCAAGGTCTCTAGACCCAGCTTAGCAAATTTTTCTGCTGATTTCGGTCCCACACCAGGCAGAACCGTCAAAGGTTGGTGTAAATTCATAATTCCTCTTTCAGTTCTGATACTGCTGCGGATGCTAATATCACAGACAGGGGGTCCAAGCTAGAACATTATCAAATACTTCAAGCGGTTCCCTGCATTAATCTTCTTAGTCTTTATAGACCCTCGGTACACGGTCGCTAATCAAACAAACCACCTCATAGTTAATGGTGCCACGCTTTTCTGCCACATCTGTCACCGTAATGGTCTCAGCTCCGCTATTTCCAATCAACACAACCGGCGTGCCAAGGGGATAAGACTGAGGCAGGCGCACTGTAATTTGGTCCATGGAAACGCGGCCAACAATAGGGCAGCGCTGACCATCAATCAAGACATCAAAGCCCTGCATATCGCGTGTCCAGCCATCCGCATAACCCAAAGGAATGGTGCCAATCCACTCTTGAGACTTGCTGGTGTAGGTGGCTCCATAGCCAACATCTGCTCCAGCCTCAACTTCCTTGACATGCACCAATTCTGAGACCAGCGACAGAGCTGGCTTGAATTCATAAGGAAGTTCTAAGACTCTTCCGCTAGGGTTGAGACCATAGATGATGTCACCCAGCCGGACGGCATTTAGAACAGTCTCACTGTGCCAGAGAGAGGTGGCAGAATTACTAGCGTGAACGAGAGGAGGAACACTGTCCAGCTCAGATAAGATCTGATGGAAACGAGCCAGCTGGGCTTCAAACTTATAGTGATCCGCTTCATCTGCCGTTGCAAAGTGGGTGAAAATTCCCTCTGCGACAGCCCCAGCAGCCTGCAAGCGATGGATTGCCTCCTGAGCTTCCTGACTATCTCGAAAACCAATCCGCCCCATACCAGAGTCAATCTTGATATGAAAATTCAATCCAGTCAAGTCTTCTTCAGCGTCTAAAGCTAGATCCATCCACTCCAGACTGGCTACGGTCAGAGACACCTTTCCCTTTCTAGCCAGCGGAAGCGCAGCCAGATCTGACACTCCTAGCACCAGAATTTTTTTGCCAATGCCCGCTGAGCGCAGCTCCAAGGCTTCATCGATATTAGACACACAAAATCCATCTACGAGGGGCTCAATGTGCCTAGAAACCTCAATAGCTCCATGACCATAAGCATTGGCTTTAACGACAGCCCACTTTTCAGTCGTCTGAGGCAGATGGGCACTCAGTTGTCTAATATTAAAAGCAATGGCAGCTAAATCAATCACTGCCTTGCTGGGTCTATGCAGACTAGCTTTCATCATTTTCCTCCAAAATAACGCTGGCTGTAACTAGGCCAGCAGCATGGCTGAGCGAAATCCAAACCTTGCCAGTATAGGGTGACCGGCTGAAATAAGGCGCTCCCTGACGGTCATTTAAAATCTCTAAGTCCTGAAACCTGAGTTTACCGATACCGGTTCCCCAAGCTTTAGAAAAAGCCTCCTTGGCAGCCCAACGGCCAGCTAGAAATTCTATTTTCCGCTTGCCGGATAACTCCTCAAAACGAGAAAGCTCCGCCTCGGTCAGCACCTTCTTTGCAAAGCGGGCATTTTTCAGATAGGCTCGCTCAATGGCAGCTAACTCTTCTATATCAATTCCATGTCCTTTTATCATATCATTCTCTGGAAAGGCGACAAAACTCAGCTGGGCCGCCAGCTGAGTTCGTCTTCACCCGACAGTTAGTCCTCTTTACAGGTCAAGACTGTCCCTTTCAATTTTCCTTAATTATCTAAATAAAGTGTTGTAAATTTCTTCAATGAGCTGAACTGTATTATCCCAGCCCAGGCAAGGGTCAGTGATAGATTTACCAAAGACTTCCGCCTCATTTTGCCGGCCGTCTTCCAGATAAGACTCAATCATAAAACCACGAACCGCTCTCTTAATCTTTTCGTTCCAATCCCGATTCAGCAAGGTCTGACGCACAATCCTAATCTGTTCCAGGTACTGCTTGCCAGAGTTATCGTGATTGGTATCGATGACGATGAAAGGATTCTCCAAGCCCATCTTTTCATAGTAGGAAATGGCATCCAGCATATTCTCATAGTAGAAATTTGGGATATTTTTACCGTATTCATTGGTCGCCCCACGCAGAATAACGTGAGCCAAAGGATTCCCAGAGGTTTCTACTTCCTGGCCATGAAAAAGGAAAGTCTGCTTATTTTGTGCCGCATAGACAGCGTTAAACATAACTCCCAGATTGCCAGAAGTTGGATTTTTCATGCCGACTGGAGCGTCAATACCTGACGCCACAAAAGCGGTGCTCCTGGTCTTCGACTGAGCGGGCACCCACAGCATGATAGCTGACCAAGTCGTCTACCAGCACAAGATTGGACGGATAGAGCATCTCATCAGCCGTCGTCAGACCAGTCTCTGTAATGACACGGTAGTGCAGCTGACGAACTGCCTGCAAACCATTGATAAGGCTAGGCGCTTTAGAAGTATCTGGCTGGTGAACCAAGCCCTTATAGCCATCCCCATTGGTTCGCGGCTTAGCAGTATAGACCCGCATGACGATAAAAATCTTATCCGCGACCTTCTTCTGCAGCTCTGACAAACGGCGGGCATACTCCAGCACAGCCTCTTCATTGTCCGATGAACAAGGGCCAATCACCAAGAGAATGCGCTCGTCTTCGCCACTGAGAATCTCAGCTAGTTCTTGGTCTCGCTTGTTTTTATGAGTCAAGGCCTGACCAGTCAGTCTGGTTCTGGACTTAATCTGCTCAATGTCAATCTTCTGACCTTTTTCGATAAATGCCATACTATTTTCCTAATGTATCATAAATTTCACGAACCAGCTGTTCTGTATTTGCCCAGCCCAGACAAGGATCAGTAATGGACTTGCCAAAGACTTCTGGTTCGTCCTGACGGCCATCTTCCAGATAAGACTCGATCATAAAGCCACGTACTGTAGCCTTAATCTTTTCATTCCAGTCCCGGTTAATCAGAGTCTGGCGAACAATACGAACCTGCTCCAGATACTGCTTACCAGAGTTATCATGATTGGTATCAATGATGATAAAGGGATTTTCTAAGCCCATTTTTTCATACTGAGCAATGGTGTCCAGTAGGTTATCATAATAGTAGTTTGGAATATTCTTACCGTATTCATTGAGGGCACCGCGCAAGATGGCATGCGCCAAAGGATTGCCAGACGTTTCGACTTCCTTACCTGAAAAGAGGAAACTCTGCTTGTTCTGAGCTGCATAGATGCCGTTAAACATGACATTGAGATTGCCAGAAGTCGGATTTTTCAAGCCAGTTGGAATATCCGCTCCACTAGCAACAAAGCGGTGCTGCTGGTCTTCGACCGAGCGAGCTCCTACAGCCATGTAAGAAATCAAATCATCTACCAGAGGCAGATTTTCTGGATAGAGCATCTCATCAGCCGTGGTCATGCCTGTCTCGGAAATAACCCGATAGTGCAGATTGCGGACTGCCTTGATGCCGTTAATCAGACTTGGAGCGGCAGTCGCATTAGGCTGATGAATAAGCCCTTTATAACCATCTCCATTCGTCCGAGGCTTGGCAGTATAAACACGCATGACCATGAAAAGATGCGGTCTTTTACTTCTTCTTGGAGAGCAGATAGACGCTTGGCATACTCCAGCACCGCTTCTTCATTATCTGAAGAGCAGGGGACCGATGACCAAGAGAATGCGGTCATCCTGACCACGCAGAATTGCTTCTAACTCTCGGTCACGCTTTTCCTTGCGAGCTAACATGTCGCCTTCTAGCTTAGCAAGTTGGCGAACTTCTGCCACATCAATGGGTTGACTAGTTGCTTTAAAGGTCATCTATTCTCCTTCTTTTATGCTTTACTTTTTACGGCCGTGACAGTTCTTGAACTTCTTGCCAGAACCACATGGACAAGGGTCATTTCTCTTTACGTTAGACAGGTCTACATTCTCAGGCATATTTGGCGCCTTAGCAGAGATATTGCGGGTAGCTGTGGTACTGATAGCCCGCTCTGTCCGAGGGCGCTCTTGCTCATGAATCTGCGCTTTCATCATCAGACGAGTCACGTCAAACTCGATGGAGCCAATCATGTCGTTGAACATACGGAAAGCTTTCTGCTTGGTATTCGACAACTGGGTTATTTTGTGCATAACCACGCAGTCCAACAGCATTGCGCAGCTGGTCAAGGGCATCAATATGATCAGTCCACTTACTGTCCACCACGCGCAGAATCAAGACCTTCTGGAATTCACGTACAGCTTCTTCGTCTCGCAGCTTCGCAATCTGACTGTCATAGACTTCCAATGCACGTTCAAACAGATAATCTTTGATTTCTTGGTCAGACTTGCCTTCCAAATCGCTGTCTGAAATAGAATCTTCTGAAACCAAGTTATACTTAGCAAAGTTTAAAATCGCTTCAATCTTATCATCCTGATCAGAGTGGCTGCTGCCATCAACGATACGGTTGATCGTCCGTTTAATCATAGCATGGATTTCAGGACTGAGGTCACGGTCAGCAGTAATGACATCGTGGCGCTCAGCATAGATAATTTCCCGCTGCTCACGCATCACGTCATCATACTGCAAGACTTGTTTCCGCGTATCGTAGTTATTTCCTTCGACACGCTTCTGAGCTGCCTCTACCTGACGGGTCAGCATGCCAGACTTGATAACAGAATCTTCGTCACTAAGGTTCATTCGATCCAAGAGGGCTTTGATCCGCTCTGAGCCAAAGCGGCGCATCAGCTCATCTTCCAGTGACAGGTAGAACTGTGACTCACCTGGATCACCCTGACGTCCTGAACGTCCACGCAGCTGATTGTCAATCCGGCGGCTTTCATGGCGCTCTGTACCGATAACACAGAGACCGCCCAGTTCGCGAACACCTTCACCCAACTTGATGTCGGTTCCCCGTCCAGCCATATTGGTCGCAATGGTAACCGCCCCACGTTGGCCGGCGTTCATGATGATTTGCGCTTCTTTATAGTGATTTTTCGCATTAAGAACTTCGTGAGGAACCCCAGCTTCCACCAATTTCTTAGAAATATAATCACTGGTCTCAACCGCAACAGTACCGACCAGAACTGGCTGGCCTTTTTCATGACGCTCTTTAACATCCTGAACAACTGCCTTGAACTTAGAATCAATACTTGGGTAGAGCAGGTCAGAATGGTCAATACGTGCTACCGGACGGTTGGTTGGAATTGGAATAACACGAATGTTGTATGTTTCGCGGAACTCTTCTTCCTCTGTCTTGGCTGTACCTGTCATGCCGGACAGCTTCTTATACATACGGAAGAGGTTCTGATAAGTAATAGAAGCAGAAGTCTTTGTTTCTTCCTGAATCGGCACACCTTCTTTGGCTTCAATCGCTTGGTGGAGACCGTCAGAGTAACGACGTCCTTCCATTGTCCGACCAGTAAACTGATCGACAATCAGAATTTCCTGATCTTCACTGACCACATAGTCAATGTCAAGGAGCATGATGTAGTTAGCTCGCAGGGCATTGTCGATAAAAGTGAGTCAGGGCAACATTTTCAATATCGTAGAGATTGTCCAGCTTGAAGTAGCTTTCCGCCTTGTCAATCCCTGAGTCAGACAGACCAATCGTCTTAGACTGAACATCGATGATGTAGTCGTCCTTATCCAGTGATTTGACATAGTGGTCAGCCATATGATAAAGCTGGTTGGTATCTGAAGAAACCGGTCCGGATACAATCAATGGTGTCCGAGCTTCGTCAATCAGGATTGAGTCCACCTCATCGACCAAGGCATAGTTGAGGGGACGCTGTACCATGTTTTCAGCGCGGACTACCATGTTATCACGCAGGTAGTCAAAGCCGATCTCAGCATTGGTTGAATAGGTAATGTCGCAAGCATATGCTTCTTTCTTTCAGATGGAGACTTAGCAGCCAGATTGATACCGACAGAAAGGCCCAGCCAAGAGTAGAGTTCTCCCATTTCGGTCGCGTCACGCTCAGTCAGGTATTCGTTGACTGTGACAACGTGTACTCCTTTGCCTGCAAGGGCATTTAAGTAAACTGGCATCGTCGCAGTCAAGGTTTTTCCTTCACCGGTACGCATCTCTGGAACGTCACCATGATGGAGAACGATCCCCCCCATAACCTGTACCTTATAAGGGAAAAGACCCAACACACGCTTAGCTCCTTCACGGACAACCGCAAAAGCTTCAAATAAGAGCTGATCTAAAGTTTCACCATCAGTATAGCGTTTCTTGAATTCTTCTGTTTTTGCCTGAAGTTCTTCATCAGACAAAGCTGCCATTTCGTCTTCATAAGCCAAGACTTTGTCAGCCATTTTTTCTAATTTTCTTAATTCACCTTTATCATTTTCAATGATAGTCTTTAAAATATTCGCCATTTTTTTCCTTACTATATAATAATCTTTCTGATTTTTAGAATGTTCTTTTCATTATAGCATGTTTTCCTATATCTTTCAAGAATGAAAAAAGCAAAAAAGCTCCATCAGACTGTACTTACAGAACTGGGAGATGGCAAGATATCTAAGCTAAAAAAGAAAAGGCAGAGGTCTTGCTCTGTCTTTTCGAGTCCAAACAATACAAAGATAAAAAGTGTTCTTTTTGCTAAAGAGACCTTTTTCTGATAAGACCTATCACTCCTTGAACATTCTATCACTCTTTCGGCTACTTAAAATCCAGCAAGCGCATGGTGTCTTGAGCAATCATCAATTCTTCATTGGTTGGAAGAATGAGAATTTTAGCCTGAGACTGGGAATTTTGAATAAAGAGCTGACCTTGCTCGTTAGCTGCCTGATTCAAAGAAAGTCCTAAGCAATTGAGCTTTTGAACGACCAAGCTGCGGATCAAGGCTGAATTCTCCCCGATTCCAGCGGTAAAGACCAAGGCATCCAGACCATCTAAATCTGTGATGTAGCTTGCAATAGTCTGAGCGATACGGTTGACAAACATATTAACTGCTAGACTAGCTTTTTCATCGCCTCTGTCACAAGCCTCCAAAACATCTCTTAAATCATTGCTAAGCTGGGAGATCGCTAGCAGACCGGATTCTTTATTGAGGACATCACTTAATTGCTGAGCTGATAATTTTTCCTGTTCTAGCAGGAAAGGGAGAATCATAGGGTCAATATCACCTGAGCGGGAACCCATCATCAGGCCAGCCAAGGGGGTGAATCCCATCGAAGTATTGACAGACTGACCATTTTTAATGGCGCAGATACTAGCACCATTGCCCAAATGGCAATTGATAATCTTCAAATGCTCCGCAGCTTCTCCTTGCCCTTCCCAAATCTCCTGTACCTTTTGAGCAATATACTTGTGACTCGTTCCATGGAAACCATACTTTCTCAAACCGTATTTATGATAGTAATCCCAGGAAAGAGGATAGAGATAATAAGCTTCTGAAAGGCTTTGATGAAAAGGCTGTATCAAACACAGCCACTTGTCCTGTCTCCGGCAAAGCCTTTTGGAAAGCTCGAATCCCTACCAAGTTGACAGGGTTATGGCTAGGAGCCAGGAAAGGACAGCTTCTCAATGATGGATAGCACTTGCTCGTCTATCAAAGCAGAATCATCAAAGGATTCTCCGCCATGAGCTACGCGATGACCGACTCCATCTATCTCGTCCAGAGAAGCAATCAGCTTCCGCTCCAAAAGAAAGTTCAGCAGGTAATCCACAGCAAATTGATGCGAAGGAATAGCCAACAGTTCCTTTTCTTTTTGACCTTCAAATTCAATCTTAAAAATGCCTTCCTTTAAGCCAATCTTTTTCACAAAAATTCCTTTCACCAAAAGGCTTTTCATCAGGCATACTGAGCAGTTGAAATTTTTAATGACGAACTGCCCGCATTAATCGCAAAAAAATTTTTTTAGACATATTTTTTTCTCCTGAGCAATGAAAACAGTGATTTTTTTCTAAATAACGTTTTTTTGAAAACTGAAAACTTTTCCATTGCTACTTGTTAGATAAATAAGCTAGCTTCAAATGGTCGGCTAGCTTATTTACTATTTTATATATTACATAGCATTGACTGCCAAGACAGCCAAGACAGCGCCGATAGTCGGTCCTACAATTGGCACCCAAGCATAAGCCCAGTTTGCATCTCCTTTATTCGGAACTGGCAAGAGAGCATAAGCAAGGCGCGGACCGAAGTCCCGGGCTGGGTTGAGGGCAAAACCTGTCGTCGAACCCAAAGACAAGCCGACCGCCATAATGAGGAAGCCAACTAAGAGTGGAGTGAGTCCAGGCGTGATTTCGCCGTGCGTTATCATCAAAAGTGCAAAGATGAAGAAGAAAGTCGCAACGATTTCGCTGAGCAGATTAAATGCTGGATTCTGGATGGCTGGTCCAGTAGCAAATACGCCAACTGAGTTTCCTTCTTCTGCCTTGGTTTCTTTGAAATGGGGATAATAGAAGAGCACTACAATAGCCGCTCCAACAAAAGCCCCTAGAATCTGAGCGATGATATAGCCCACTACTTGCTCCCAGGGGAAGATCCCCCCCACCGCAAAAGCAATGGTGACAGCTGGGTTAAGGTGACCGCCAGTATTGTAAAATCCTGCCGTATAGACACCCAAGGTCACTGCCAAGCCCCAGCCAAATACAACGGTAAACCAATTGGGAGAGAAACCTTTTGCGATACTCTTATTAAGACTGATAGACGCTCCGATTCCATTCCCAAAAACCATCAGAACCATGGTGCCTAAAAATTCGCCTAGATATTTTTCCATACTCCATACTCCTTCATTTCGAAATACTTTATACTCTCTCCTCTATATTGCTTCTACAGCGCAATATGGATTCTAAGAAAGTATAAGAGAAATATGCTCGTAAAACAGGAGAAAATCCCTAGCTCCAAAGCATGGATTGCAAGCGGTATTCTCTCCTCTGATATTATTTAATTTGCTAGATTGCTTCTCTACAGTCCTACAGCATACTCAGCAATGGACTGGTCTTCTTCAGAACTTCCTCCGCTGACGCCGATACCGCCAATCATCTCTGACTGGCAATAAATAGGAATGCCACCTGCTAAACTAACGACCTTATTGTCAGTCATCGTTTCCAGCTGGTAGAGCCACTGGCCAGGCTGAGTTAAAGGTGCTAAATCCTTGGACTGCATCCTCATGCCAACAGCTGTGTAAGCTTTCTTATAAGCCATATCGTTACTCACTAACAAGGCATTTCCATACGATAGGTCATCACGACTTGTGCTGCTGAATCAACCACCGTTATCACGACAGCTAGTCCTAGCTCTTCAGCCTTGCGTCTGGCCCTTGTTACCAATTCCCAGGCATCCTGATAGATATTTGTGAAAAGAACAGGCTCTTTATCCAGTAAGGTTTGGCATCTAGCAAGGACTTTTTGGATGATGATGTCCTGCAATTCTGAGTTTCCTTCCCAGCTTGATAGTTCTGGACTGCTGAGCTCGTCTTTCTCTCTATCTCTAGCCATCCATTTCACCTCTTTTCAGTAGTTGATACGGACATCTTTTTGAATCGATCGGAACAAGTCAAAAAGATGCTTCTAACAGGTCAGATTTTTTAAACGGGACTCCCTTGACCAGCCGCGCTGCATTTGAGCCAAACAGGCGCAAGACGTGGTCTGGTATAGCGGAATAATCTTTGATACGATAGATAAATTTTTCAAGCGGCAAGTTACGATAATGGAGGACTGCGTCTCGCCCGTCACAGGCAATCCCTACTAACAGCTGGGATTGAGTTGCAGCCACATGCGCTAGTGATACAGGATCGCTCAGTTCATCTGGGCTGATCAGACTAAATGGGATACCTTCCTCTTCAATACCGTAGCCGATTTGTGCCACCTTATCCGCGGGAGCATCGTCCGTAGCAATAAGCCTAATGGTGGGCTTTCTAGTATAAGCAAATTCCATAGTCGACCCCCCATTTCTCTCTGACATAGGTCAAAATCAGTCCGGTCGCTACTGCATTTCGAGGCCCTACCAAGCCACGCACATTACCTCGACCAGCTACAATGGCATTCTGAGAGAGGGCTTCAGTCACTAGCTGAGGTATTTCAAAGTCCAAAGCTGAGCCACCTACGATGACAACGAAAGGAATGTCTCGAATATTCTGAGTAGGGACTGACACGCTTGAGAGCTCGAACTGCATTGGTAACAAAGACTCTTTCCTTGGCAGACTGCCGAACAAGTTTGATTTTCTCGATAGAGTAGTCTCCGTCATCAATAGGAACAAATTCATCATTTTCCTTGACGATGACGACTCTGGCAAACAAATCTCCAGACAGCGGCTTGTCAAAAAATTGAACAGTGCCGTCTTCATGCCGGATATGGAAAAGACTTTCCACCTTGGCCAGAGGATATCGTTTGATATCCTCTGCCAGATGATGATTTTCCAGTCCCAACTCCGAATTAATCAGCATAGTTACCATATCACCGGCACCGGCTAGATGGACAGCCAAGATTTGCCCCCTGCTATCAATAATGGAAGCATCTGTCGAGCCTGCTCCTAAGTCCAAAATAGCTAAGGGGCGATCCGTCCCTGGTGTAGTCAGAGGCCCCGAGGATAGCTGATTCAGCTTCTGCTCCCACCGATTTCTACGGTAATACCCAGCTCTCGTTCGACTTCTTGGGCAATGATGGACATTTGCAGCTTGTCAGAATTTACCATAGAGGCAATGCCGACAGCCTGCTCCATAGAAAATTCTCCAGCCACACCACCGCGCACAGAAATCGGAGCAAAAGTATTGACTGCTAGTAAGTCACGGATATAAATGTCGGAAGGCTCTTTCTCGGTCAGGTCAGCCATGGTTTGACGAACCTTCTCCAGCATGCCACCAACATTGGTCCCCGCTTCTCCGACAACATTGCTAATCTCGCCAGCATAGACGATTTTCTCCATAATCTCATCGGCGCCCTTGGAAATATCCACCTTTAAGGTATGCTCCTTGCCGATAATTTGGATACTACCTGCTGGAATCGTCCGAGCCTGAACGTCACCTGCCGGTGTCTTAATCACGACAGCCGAGCGATTGCCAATGAGGGCACGGGCAATGGGAACGATGCTTTTCGTCTCTTCTGCACTCAAGCCGAAAGACCGTCGCAATGCCATAGGGATTAGATAATTGAGAAATCACCTTTCCCCTGCTCTACCACTTCAACAGCAGCTTGCATGCCCAAAGGAACCTTGTCAATAAAGAGTATCTCATCCACGATTGGAATCTTCTGGCTAATGCGGTTGTTGACCAGAAACCCCATCATCCGCCTGCAGAATGGCAGCGGTAATCTGATAGCCCTTGGCTAGATAGGCATTGATCAGCTGAGCAACCAAGTCAAAATCAATAATCTTCGGCACTACCACGATGTATTTCCCATCAATCGGATGATGAACCAAAGTCGAGAATATCTACCGTGAGTCCGATCCCCTAGACCCAGACCGCCTGGGGTACGAGGGATTATGGCCAATCATGGTAGACTCTGTAATGACTGTCTCTGTGATGGTTTCCATGGCAACATCGCCGATAACGGGCGTCGCTTCATTGATCCGAATCAAATCAACTTGTCCCAGTTCAAAGGATGTTTGCTCCATCAATTTTCTCAGAGATTGATAAATCCCGTGGACATTTTCCTTGGTCCCCTTGATACCTGTTGTATCCGCAATGGCTGAGGCAAGAAAGTGAATGCTTCCATCATCTTGCACTTCAGCTAAGGCAGACTCGGTCGAAGAATTTCCTATGTCTACTCCAATGATTCGTTTCACATTTTCACCTCCACCAAGATTAGGCTATTTTGAGCAATATTTACAAAAGCAGTGACAATAATCTTTTTTCAACCCAAAATAGCCTTGATAAAACCGGATTAGTTGTCGCCTTTCAACTTCTTGCGGCGCTCATAATTTTCAGCAGCTTCTCTGACAAAGCCCGCACAGATAACAGCTCCATATTGATTTTCCAATTCATTGGCAATGTCCAATAATTCCTGTTTGGAAGACCGGTAAGGGCGCAGGGCATTATAGATTTCCAGCACACGCGCATCCGGAACCTTGGTCAGTTCCGCAGCCCGAGAAAAGTTATACTGGATTGCTTCGCGGCCGGCATTCTTAGCAATTTCACCTTGCTTGATCAAAATCTCCGGCTTAATCCGCAAATCCTCTGCTTTTACATAGCCAGACAAGATATTTTCCAGTGTAATATCTTCGAATTCTTTATCCTGACCAACCTTTATCCAGTCTGGGTGTTTTTTAGAAATAGGATAATCAGCCGCTGTCGCCTCATCAGAACTGACAGGACGATTGGCTGCTCCTTGACTAGCTGAACCGCTGTCGCTTAGCTCGGCTAATATTTGTTTTACTAATGTTTCTACTGATTCACTCATTCTGATTTCTCCTTGTAGACATCATATGCATTAAATCACCTGACATTCATCAGCTGGTTTTCCTCTTTTAACCAGTTTCGTTTCCTTGATATGGAGCAAAGCTGAGTAAGCCTGGTACTTAGGACGAGCCATTTGGTCGTTAAGGGTTGGAACCGGATTTGGTGTTTCACCCTTAGCATACTTAGCAGCATTTTTACCAATCAAACGATAGGTTTCAGGAGTTAACAAAGGTGCCTGCGGGAAGAGTTCCAGATTACTGAGCGGTGGCAAATCACGTTGGTGAATAACCGTTGTTCCCTTAGACTGAACACCGATAGAAATGCCAGAACCAGACAGGTGGTCTCCTTCTACTGCTACAAAGGCAACATCAGAAGAACGATAGACCTTGACAATGCGAGCCTTGAGCCCTTCTTCTTCGATACCAGCCACCAGCTGACGCAGTACTTCCGTATGAGGAATGTCCACCATCGTCTTCACCTGCTGTTCTCCCAAAGGCAGGTCCAACTGCAATAACGACTTCATCCGTTGACTGGCTAGGTTTAGCCACACCAACTGTACGGATGACAGCTTTTTCATTGGACACAGGCTTTGTGACTGGCTTTTCGCTTGTTTCAGCAGCTGTTTCGTTGGTATTGGCGCTCATCTCTTTCATCACTTCTGCAATAATGGAGCGCAGTAAAGTTTCATTTATCTCTGTCATCTTAGCTCCTCCTATACATCACGCGGGTCAATCGCTTTAGGAATGTCTTTGACTTTTTCCCATTCTTCGCCGACCAGACGATGGCCTGTACCGACACCAACATAGTCATTCGGTGAATTCACCGCTGAAATAACATTCCAATCCCGATCAAAGATAGCAGATGTTTGCAGGAAATCCCCTGCTACACGTTGCTTGAACAAATTGAGCAGCTCATTGGCAACTTCTGGGAAGCCATTATTAGCCAAGGCTTTGATCAAATCAGCCCCTTGAACTCCGCGTTCCAGAATACCTTGAGCAGCCTTGATGTCTTCAACCTTATCCCGCACTGGCATATCTTTAGAGCCATGAGCATAGGTCGCTGCTTCGACTTCTTCGTCGGTAATCGGCGGCAGGCCCAAGCCTTTGAAAAGAGCTTGCATAACGCGTGCTGCCTTGTTCCGAACCTTCACAACTTCCTCTTCACGTACAGGACGAAGACCACCGTCTACCCGCAGGTCACGTTGCAGGACATTATAGTCGTCAAAGTCTTCAGCATCCCAGTTAGAGCCAGCAAACATATTGTCATAGTTTGGCGTAGCAGAGTAGCCAGAGTTGATAAAGTCTGTACCTGGCGCAAACTGCATCAAAGTCCGAACAGAGCGACGTAAGTCTGAGTGAGTAAAGGTTTGGTCATTTGATGAAGCACATTCCAAGTCCAGCATGCTGGCAATCAAGTTTTCAGCAACGACTGCCCGAATACCACTCGGAACAGCTGCTGGAATACCGATACAGCTAACTGATCCATTCTGAGTTCCTTGAACTCCAGCCGCTTTCGTGACATAGAGACAGCGAGCTTCCAGATAGAGCATGGACTTGCCTTCGGCTTGTCCCATCTGCACTTCAGACCCCAGTACCAGAAGTGAAAGCGCATCTTGAGTCCACGAGAGGCATAGGCGGAAGCCAGAAAGGCCTTGGACCAAGGTGTATCATCTCCCATCAGTGAAGACATCTTCTGTACCATAAACAGAGATGGTCTCAGCATAGGCCGTAAAGCCACGCATACCAAATTCTAGTTCTGTCGCTTCTTCCAAGGAGCACTGAGTCAGTACCCCAGGACGGCCCACTTGGGAGCCAATCATCAGAGACAGGGCATTGAAAAGGAGCGTAACGCACTACGGCAACCGTTGTTTCCTGCTCTGCAAAACCACGCAGAGCTCCTTCAGCTGCATCTGCTGCAATCTGAACTGGATTATCATTGACGTTAGTGACGTGGGCTTGTGTAGCTGTTTGCTTACGGGTCCGCATCTTTTGCAGACACATCATGATTTCCACGACATTCATCTGATTGACTACTTCAATGATTTTAGCCGGAGTCATGGCCTTGGTCAGCTTGATGATTTCTGTCCGAGGCACATTCGGTGTCAATATTTTATTGGCAATCTCTCGTGAGTCCATCTGAATAACTTCTTCAGCTCGGCTCAAGTCAATCCCATAGTTGGCAATGAATTGGTCAATCAGGTCAAATTCTTCTTTTGGTTTGCCGTCTAACTCAACCACTTTTCCCAATTTTGAATCTTTGATACTGGGTTTAGGGTCATTGGGGACTTTCCATAGCCACTAAACCTTCTTCAACCCATTCTTTTACAAATCCATCTTGGTTGATAGGGCGTTCGCTTAATACTTCAAAACGTTTGGATCTCATACCGTTTCCTCCCTCTCACTCTTAAATGTAAGATGGCTGTGAGTTAGTTGGCTCGTCACCCATACTACCTAAAAGTGCCAGTCCAACTTCACGCGCTGAGATAACTGATTGTCTAACTGCTCCAGAATCCCCACTGATAAAGAGGATAGCTTCGTTTGAGTGGCTGGTACCACCATTTCCTGGAGAAGCATAGCCGACAACAGTAACGTTGGCAGCCTTAACAGCTGTATCCGCCATAACAACACCAATAGCTGCAGGTGCTCCGACAATCAAGCCAAAAGCACGGCCGTATTCAGCACCAAAGGCAGTCTGGCAAGCATAGCTAGCACGCGCAGTATATTGGAGTTCAATATGCCCTGCATCATTAGCATAAACATCGCCAAAGGTTCGATCCACTTCCTCCAAGGTTACTTCCACAGCTCGTCTGACATCTGATACATCTTCACCACCGAAGATAATCAAACTTCCGTGTCCAGCACCTCCCTTGGTATCACGAGGCAGTTCGATTTTAACAATTTCTGTATTGGTTGCTTTGACCGCTTCATCAGCAGCCATGATATGAGGACCCGCACCGGTACGAGCACCGACTACACCAATTGAGCGATAACTCTTTTCTAGCTTCATAGCATCCAGCACCTGCTGGTCCACATTGGCAATGACAAGTCCAATTGTATCGCCTATCGGATTAACACCGACAAATTCTGTAATATTGCATTTGTTTTCCATAAGACAGCTCCTTTCGCTGACATATTTTTGAAGCGCTTACAATTTTAGAGAATAAGGAGATCAGATAAGAGGAGCACCATAGCTATACGCCTCTTTCTGATTCCTTTTTTTACTTTTTTGGGGTCAAAAGAATAGATTATTCTAAGGTTTTCTGTTAGAATGAGTATGGTTGTTTTTTATAAAGGAAAAAATTCTGCATTCTCAAAAAGAGCCTAACCAACTTTTTTAGGAATGCCAAGCTAAGCCTACAAGAAATATACTTGACAGGCCTTTCCCTTCAGAAAATAACAATCGCAGAGACAGATAACAGATGATAAACTTTTCGCAGGGTTGCTCATCTTCTATCTGTTTTTTTATTTTCCATCATTATAGAATGGCAGGACAGCAGGCCGCTGTCCTGCCATTCTAGTAAATCTGATAGTTCAATTCTCCAACAAACTAGCCTTGCCAGTCAGCCGGATAGGTCACATAGATAAAGCGGGCCTTATCTCTGACAGAGAACTGAATGTCGCTGCCTTTAGGGATAAAGAGTACTTCGCCAGGGCCAGCTGTCATGACTTCGTCACCAACGATAATATCAAGACGCCCTTCAATAACATAGTCCACTTCATCATAGTCCAGATGCCAAGGGAAAGTTGTCTTTTCCATGGTCATCAGACCCTAAGCCCAATCTTGGGCTTTCGTCTAAGGTCAGCAAGTCTCGTGTATAAACTTGATGGCTCGCATCACCTGTATCCAAAGCGATCTTCTGGACGAACATCCAGACCAGGCAGGGCGATAGAAGCTACGCCTGCCTTGCTGACTTTCTTCCCACCATCTTTAGTGGCTAATTCTTCCAATAAAATCTTACGAACCAATGTTTCTAGGTCAGAACGATTAATATCTGCCATACTTCATACCTCCAAGTCTAAGCTTCCTTCTTCGTTAAGAAGAAAGCCAGTAATACCGCTGTGATACCGCCGACAAATTTACCAATCATCATCGGCACAATCATTTCCGGTTTTTGACCAGCTGTGAAGCCTAGGTGATCTCCGATAACAAAGGAAGCAGATACGGCAAAGGCTACGTTGATAATCTTACCGCGTTTGTCCATATCCTTCATCATCTGGAACATGGCAATGTTATTAGCCAGAGAAGCTACCAAACCAGCTGCACCAACTTCGTTCATTCCTAGGGATTTTCCGATAGCAGAAAGCGGTTTGTTGGCTACCTTGGTAAAGACAGCTACCAGACCAAAGGCTCCAGCCAAGGTCACGGCAATCGTTCCGACAACTTCAAAGGCTTCCTTCAGTGTCTCAGCACCTTTTGGATAGATGCTAATGAGCCATTCATTTCCAGTCAGGAGCTGCGCTGCACCAAAGGCCAAACCAAGCGTTGCCAAGATAACAATAATCTGACCAAACACTTCAAAACCTTTAATCATGGCATTAGGTGCCAAAAGCAATCCTATGAAAATCAGAGCAGATACAATGATAATCGGGATAAGATTGACAATCAAGGTTCCAAAAGGCAGACCTGGTACGAAAAAAATTCCTCCGAGGAGACAGCCAATCGGAACAGTTACCAAACCGTATAGAGATTCCGCGAGCCAAAAGCGGACGGTCATCTTTTTCAATAATACCCAAGGCAACTGGAATCGTAAAGACGATGGTTGGACCCCATCATAGAGCCCAGTACAAAGGCAGCGAAAATTTCCTACCGCTGGATCCTGAGCCAGACTGAGAGCCAGAGGAGCTCCCTCCCATATCATTGGCAATGAAGGTTGTCGCAAAGATAGATGGGTCAGCGCCCACCAAGCCATACAAAGGCACGACAATCGGTTTCAAGACATCCGCCAAGAGGGGAGCGATTACCATAATCCCAGCCATAGAAAGAGCCAAAGCTCCCATAGCCATGATACCTTCTTCAAATTTTTCACTTAGTCCTAGTTTGCCGCCGATACATTTATCCACTGCACCGATCAGCATGAATAGAACCATGATATAAATGATAATTTCATTGATACTCATAACATTACCTTAGTTTCTAATATTCTTCATCACTGTGATAGTCAACCTTGTCAATGATAGCCACAACGACCATATCTACAGGGATATTCGTCTTATTTAGGCTCATCCGGGCAGAACTGCCAGTGGTTACCATTACTTGGTCTCCTTCGCCTGCACCGATGCAGTCGGCCACAATAAGCAGAGCTGGGTCACTTTGATGTTCATTTAGCTGCCGTTCGACCACTAAAAATTTCAAACCATTTAAATTTTCGTCTTTTCTAGTCGCCCAAAGGCTTCCTTTTACTTTACCAACAAACATCTCTACCCACTCCTTTATTCTATGATTTCTATTTTTTGACGTTTTAGATAATCTCTCGCCAAGGCTGTCACAATCATTCCTTTTTCTATCTTTAAAGCTTCCATTTTCAGGTAAGCCCATTTCTCTCAGCCTCTTCTCTGTAAGCAAAACCGGCTTGCTCGGAGCCTTAGTCTTCTGGCTGACTTCTTCTGCCACCGCCCGTTTCACTTCCGGACGAGGCTCTTCAGCCTGATTGCTTTCTAGGAGTGCTAAGAGCTGGCCTTCTTTATAAAATTGCAGACCGTAGCGAATCAGCTTTTCTCGCTGTCCCTGCAGTTCCTGATACAAGTGCACTTTAGAAGATTGCTTGTACTGTTGAATAGCAAAGGCGCTGTCTGACACGAGGACTTTTTTGCCTTTCAAAAGACTCTTTAAAATGACTGCTTCCTCTACCGCTAAAGGGCAAAGGGATGAGAGTCTCAGAAAAGCATCAAAACCAAGTGTCTCAACAACAACAATCTCTGCTGTGCAAGAATCTTTTACAACTTGAAAGCCTTCCCCTTCTAATAAGTCAGGAATCTTATCGCCTCCAATGACGTATACTGAGGGTTTCTGAGGCTTTTTCTTCAACTTTTCCATCAGGCGGTCTGTAATCAAATCTACTAAATGATCTAGATTTTCCATTCTTTACCTACCTTTTATTTGCTCATAGGACTTATTTTTTAATAATCCGTCCGCGTGTTCCTTTTTTGAAACCACAAGCATTGGCTTCATCGTAGTCAATATGCATATAGGTCGCAAACTTGGGACTAACACGGATGACCACATCATCAAATATCAGCGGACGAGCTCCTTCTACTCTGACTTGTACAATCTCGTGATTTTTTACATTCAGACGTTCAGCATCTTCCGGTGTCATATGAACATGACGCTTAGCTACAATCAGGCCCTTATCCAGACAAACTGCCTTGTCTCCATGAGCCAAGATGACACCCTGGTGTTCCTTCGATATCGCCACTTTCGCGAATGGGAGCCTTGATGCCCAGCTGCAAACAGTCGGTCAGGGAAACTTCTACCTGAGAATGTTTGCGAACAGGTCCCAGAATAACCACATTGTGAAAAGCGCCTTTTGGACCGACAACCGTCAGCCTTTCTTGACTAGCGAACTGGCCTGGCTGTGATAGGTCTTTTGCTTTTGTTAATTGATAGTTGGGACCAAACAAGGCTTCCAAATCTTCCTGACTCAAATGGACATGACGTCCGCTCGCTTCTACCTCAAATGACCCCTGCAATTCTTCCTGAACTTTATCAATTACTTTATTTACCAAATTTTCTAAAGTCATTGCTGTTCTTCTTTCTCTTGTTATTAGCTTGCTATCAACCAGAGCAAGACTTCAATTGATTTTAATAATTGAGAAACCTTACAAGCAAATTGATCTCTGTCACCATCAGCAGCCTGCTCCAATTCTTTGCGCAGGAGGGTCGTTTCGATATATGTCTCATAGCAATTCAGCTGCCAAGTCGGTTCTTGATAACTCATCATGACCGTTTCTTGATCGAGCTGTCGACTGACCCGAATAGCCTGCAATTCTGCATTGCTAGGCAGGTCTGTCTGGTAATCAGAAATATCATCCAGAATATGATGGCCGACGATTTGTTCTACTATGTTCAATAGTTGGCCAACTTGCTCACACTTTCATCCTGAAAAGCCTGATGCAACTCTCTCTGGTTCTTCAAAAAGCAAGTATAAAGTTTAGTCAGTCTAAATAGTCGTGGATACACAGCAGAGTCCTCAAGGTTTGTAATCGGTACCCTGATAGCATCAACAGCTGAGGCTGGTTTCCCTTTGGTCTGACCTGAAGAAATAATTCGAATATGGTGATCATTGAGAAAACCTCTGGCTGCTGGCGTCAGTTTTTCATCTTTGTTTAATTCAAAGACACCGTTATCAGCGAGAACGGATTCTCTATAAAGCTTTCTAATCTTAGCTTCTGTAAAAACTGACATGTATTCACATCCTTCTACTCCGTTGATACTCTGTGAAAATCAATCTGATACTCTTCGAAAATCAACATTTTCGTTTACGTATAGAGCTACTGCCCATAAGCTTCATTTTCACTGAGTATTCTATTTGCCTCAGGGGCCTGTATAAGACCTAAACGCTATAATACAGGCCCCTTCAGCAAATATTTATCTGTCCCAGATTATTTGGGCAGAATAACTTCCACTTCAGCATGTGGACGTGGAATTACGTGAACTGAAATCAATTCACCAACGTTTTCAGCTGCAGCTGCTCCAGCATCTGTTGCAGCTTTGACTGCGCCGACATCTCCACGAACCATTACAGTTACCAAACCAGCACCGACTTGTTCTTTACCAATCAAAGTTACGTTAGCGGCTTTGACCATTGCATCAGCTGCTTCGATTGCGCCGACGAGTCCTTTTGTTTCTACCATTCCTAATGCATTTGCGTTTGCCATGTTTATTTCCTCCAATTATTTTCTTGTTTTTAATTTTATCCGAAAGTCTGTAATCTTATTCTTGATGAGGCAAGATTACTTCCACTTCAGCATGTGGACGTGGGATTACGTGAACTGAAATCAATTCACCAACGTTTTCAGCTGCAGCTGCTCCAGCATCTGTCGCTGCTTTGACTGCACCGACATCACCACGAACCAAGACTGTTACCAATCCAGCGCCGACTTGTTCTTTACCAACTAAAGTTACGTTAGCGGCTTTGACCATTGCATCAGCTGCTTCGATTGCGCCGACAAGTCCTTTTGTTTCTACCATTCCTAATGCATTTGCGTTTGCCATGATTGTATCCTCCAATTATAATGTTTAATATTGACTATTTTAGTTTTTCCAATACGCGTTGAACCAACAAGGTTACCAGTTCTTCTTCGTTTGATCCGTCAACTGCTACTGCTTTTGGTTCTTCCACTGCCATATTTTCTGCTTGTCGCAGGTCTGACAGTTCTGATGTTCCGTAAGCTACACGACGGATATTGAAAGAGATTGAGCGGGCTGACATTATCAGATGTCGCGCTGCCACCCACAGCTCCACAACCCAAAGTAAAGGCTGGGAAGAGACCAGTCGTTGCACCGACACCACCCAGAGCTGCTGGCGTATTGATCAGCAGACGAGATACTGGTTTTTTCAGTGCAAATTCACGAATAATTTCTTCGTTTTGACTGTGAATAGCAAGAGTGTGGCCTGCACCTTCGTGATGCAAAATCTTAATGCTCAGCTCACAAGCTTCCAACCAGTCCTTGACAGTGTAGAAAGCCTAAGACTGGAGCCAGTTTTTCCATAGAATATGGATACTGCTTGCCGACGCCTGTTTCTTCTGCAATCAAGACCCGAGCATCTGCTGGAACTGAAATACCAGCTAACTCAGCAATCACTTGCGGTGTTTTACCAACCATCTTCGGATTCATCGCACCACTCGGCTGGATAATGAAGGCACCCAGTTTCTTAGCATCTTCTGCTGGAACAAAGTAAGCACCTTGTTTCTTGAACTCTGCTACAACCTTTTCCTTCATATCTTCTTCGACGATGATAGACTGCTCAGATGCACAAATCACACCATTGTCAAAGGTTTTAGAATCCAAAATCTGACGAACTGCTTTTGGCACATCTGCTGTTCTTTCGATGAAGGCTGGACCATTACCAGGACCTACACCGATTGCTGGTGTACCAGATGAGTATGCTGCTTTGACCATGGCATTCCCACCAGTCGCCAAAATCAGATTTGTATCCTTGTGTCGCATCAACTCATTTGTAGCTGCGATGGATACCCGATGAATCGCACTGATGGCTCCATCCGGACAGCCAGCTGACTTAGCAGCTTTCTTGATGATTTCCACTGTTTCCTCAATACACTTAAGAGCATTTGGGTGAGGAGAGAAGACGATACTGTTTCCTGCCTTCAAAGCGATCAAAGCCTTATACATAACTGTTGAGGTCGGGTTGGTTGATGGAATCAAGCCAGCAATGACACCGACTGGAACCCCAACTTCCAAGACTTTCTTTTCCTTGTCTTCGCTGAGAACCCCAACAGTTTTCATATCCTTGATTTCTTCAAGAATACCTTTGGAAGCAAGAGCATTTTTCAATACCTTGTCTTCCCAGCGGCCAAAGCCAGTTTCCTGAGCCGCCATTTTAGCTAGGCGTTCACGCTCATCATAACAAGCTTTCGCTACTACTTTTACAATGGTATCAATTTGCTCTTGGCTCATTTTAGCAAGTTCTGCTTGGGCTTTCTTTGCATCCCGAATCAAATTCCTTACTTCCTGAATCGATACCAAATCTTTATCTTCTAAAAACATCCGCAATTACTCCTCTCCTATTGTTTCCATCAAAGTCTCAACGAGAAGTTTCTTGTTAGCAAATTTGATTTCTTTCTTGCTGAGACGGATACCTTCTTGATGATAGGCAAGGCTGCGTAGTTCGACGACTTTTAGTTTTTCCAGTTCTTCTCTGGTGTAGGTCCTTGTCTCTCCTTCAAGCTTCTCTGCTGGTTCAGCCTTAGTTTCCTTTACAGGCTGAGGCTTTTCTTCGATTTTTTCTGAAGGGATTGTTTCCGCCGTAGAAGCAATCTCTTTTTTAGCTGTTTTACTGTTTCTCTTTGGTACAAAGAGAAGGTCTGTCTGGTTATCCAACCTAGAAATTACATGGCTGGCCAGATAGTAAGGTTTATCCTGTACCAACTCAACTGCTGCATCAACCGCTGAGCGGACTGCACTGACATCGCCTATCAATTGAACCGTATTCAAACCAGCTTTGACCGTTTCAATATTAAGCAATGATACATTGGCAGCCTTCAAAGCCGCATCTGCCGCAACTACAGCACCTAGATAACCTTTTACTTCAATTAAACCTAGTGCTCTATCTGCCATTTAATCAACTCCTAATCAATAACTTTTAGGATCATTTGCTACTGCGATAACTGCATTCGCAAATGCGTCGCAGGCAGCTCGGCATGCTGACTGTGATCCGACCAGAAGTCCGCCGGCAAAGTTGGTTTCACTCGGTGGTCCGTAGAAGGCTCCAACCTGCACATCAGCCGCTTTCAAAGCCGCATCCAGTGCCACCATAGCTTCACCCGGTGGAGCAATCAAGTAAGCAATCGCTGTTCCTTCTTCTGCATTAGCCCCCTCTGACAGGTAAGAACCTGCACGAGAGATACAATGAGCAAAATAAGGAATACTGTCATCATCATTGGCACTGTAGAAGCTAGCCCCATTTTCGATTTCATAGACTGCTACATCCAGACCGCTGCGAACTTCTTCTGGGTTTGGACCAGCCAAGATACCGATGACTTCACCAGCCAGCTTAGTTGAAGCGTTGCCTGCACCAGCATACATACTGCGAGCATAGACCACTTCGACATCTGCTGCCTTGGTTGCTTCATCCAAGGCTACATAAGTGACATCATCACAGTCAGAAGTGATAATTCCCAGGCTTCTGTGATGTGGTTTAAGCTCCAAAGAAGCTGCCAAACCTGCATCCACGTTTGAAATCAGAAGGGCACTTAATACATTTGCACCTAATCGATCATTTTTCAAAGCCACTACCTCCTATTATTTCAAATCAATTCCTGATTTCTTATTATCAAGAATCTTCTTAATGATTTCTGCTACATAGGCTCCCAGCTTCAACGGCTGGTGTTCCGCCTTTATGAATATTGGAAACAACGGTCCGTTTCGCTTCTGGCATACCAACTGTTGGCTTGTAAGCCAGATAAGCACTCATAGACTCAGCTGTTACCAGACCTGGACGCTCACCAACCAGCATACAGATAACTTCTGCACCAGTCAGCTCTGCGATTTGGTCCATAGCTGCAACCCGAGCATGCTTGATAAAGAGTACTTCACCAAAGTCCAGTCCGAACATTTTCAGACCTTGCTTCAGAGCTGGCAGGAAAGTCTTTGACGTTAGCCTCGATAGCTGATGAGCTAAGACCATCACCAACGACAATCTGAACCTTGGCATTAGGTTTGCATTTTTCCTTTGATAATCGCCTGCTGATCTTCTGGGAAGACCCGGCCAAAATCTGGACGTGTCAAGTACTCATCCTTAGTTGCTGCCTTGGTCTGTACAGGAATGAAGCCCATTTCCTTGATAAAGTCATCTGATACATAGGAGAAGACCGCATCCTGAGCTGCCGCATGGTCTGCACGGAAACGCAAAACACTTTGTGTCTTGTAGCGATCACCTGCCCGCCATAAGCCCAGACGTGCCGGAGTAAATTTCTTAATCTTCCTGTAGGCTTCTTCATTGATGGCATTCGGAACCAAGAACTGTTCCTGAATATCTACTTCTGTTATATCTGGAATGATGCCATCTTCAATCACTGAAGTGTCTTGTTTGACTTCTTCCTGCAGAGAAACCGCAGGTTTTTCAGCTTTGTTCTGGTCAGTCGCTGCTGTTTCTTTAACAGCTGAGTCGCCGCCCATCTCATTTAACAATGAGCGAATCATTTCTTTTAATTGCAATTCATCCACAATGATTTCCTCCTTGCTAATTTGATTTCATAAAGATGGATCCGTCTCCGCCGATTTCTGTCAGGTGACCATCTTCCATCAAGCCCATCTTTTCCATCCACTCTTCAAATTCCTTAATCGGACGTTTGTTGAGAAGAGAACGCATAGTCGCTGTTTCATGGTAACCAGTTGTTTGATAGTTGAGCATTATATCATCACCATGAGGAATCGCCATGATGTAGTTAACATTAGCTGCTCCGAGAAGAACCAAAAGATTTTCAGCGTCGTTTTGGTCAGCCTTCATGTGGTTAGTGTAGCAGATATCACAACCCATTGAGATACCAGTCAGTTTGCCCATGAAGTGGTCTTCCAAACCAGCACGGATAACCTGCTTAGAATCGTAGAGATACTCAGGTCCGATGAATCCAACAACGGTATTTACCAAGAATGGATCGAAGCGTTTAGCGAAAGCCATAACAACGAGCTTCCATAGTCACTTGGTCTGCTCCATGGTGAGCGTCAGATGAAAGTTCAGAACCTTGACCTGTTTCAAAGTACATGACATTCGGTCCAGCAGCTGTTCCCACTTTCAGAGCTGTATCCCAAGCTTCCTGAATGATTTTAGCATCAAAACCAAAGGCTTCATTTCCTTTTTCAGATCCAGCGATAGACTGGAAGACCAATCCTGTCGGAGCACCTTGATTCATGGCTTCAATCTGAGTAGTAACGTGAGCCAGTACACAGTGCTGAGTTGGAATCTTGTACTCTTCGATGAAAGTCGTTAAACTTATGCAAGACACGTTTGGTACTTTCCACAGAGTCGTCTACTGGGTTCAATCCCAAAAGAGCATCCCCACATCCATAAGCAAAACCTTCCATAGTAGAAGCCATGATACCGTCTGGATCGTCTGTGGTATGGTTTGGTTGAAGACGAGAAGAGAATGTTCCCGGCATACCAATCGTTGTATTGGCATGTTTGGTAATGACAATCTTATTGGCAGCTACAATCAAGTCTAAGTTGGTCATCAACTTAGCAACCGCTGCTACCATTTCAGAAGTCAACCCACGAGACAGCCACTGAATGTCCACGTTCTTAGTCTTGTTATCCAAGATCCATTCACGCAGCTCTTCTACTGTCCAATTCTTAATCTTTTCGTAAGTACGAAGATTAACGTCGTCGATGATAATCCGTGTTACCTCATCTTCTTCATAAGGCACTACTGGATTATTGAACAAATCAGACAGTTTCAGCTGAGCTAGTACAACCTTAGCAGCGACACGCTCTTCAGCAGATTCTGCTGCTACTCCGGCTAGCTGATCTCCGGATTTGTACTCATTGGCTTTGGCCAGCACTTCTTTTACGGATTTAAATTCGTAAAGCCGACCAAACAATTTGTTTTCAAAATCATGGATTACTTCCTCCTTTGTGTAAATAAAAGTTTAATTAAACACCAATGTTTTCACGACAATCGGTAAGACCGAGCCTTCAATGACTGGATTACCAATATCGATATAGTCGCCATTTTGAACATCCACCGAGTCAATGCAGACAAATGGATAATCCTTAGGCAACTGAGCAAAGAGACATTGGCCTAAAACTTTGGCCATATCTTCTCTGACCACCACTAGCAACGGAATTTTCCTTTCAATGCTTTCGCTCATTCCCTTGACAATAGCCTCTGCGTATTCCAAAACCCGGGCGAAGCTTGGGCTTTTTTCTCCATTGATTGCCAAAGCCACCTGCTGGACTTCATTTTCCAGTGTGAACCAGGCCACCTTGTCCCTGATAATCTGCTGCAGTCCCTCCTTATCCTCATGCTCATCAGAAGCAGCCAGTTTGAGAACTGGAATGTTCTTAATAGGGAGGATATCGGAGATGTAAGTAATTGTACTGCCGCTGACATCGGTCGTATGGCTGCCGGCTCCAACAACGGTTGCCCGAATGGTCTCAGCTGACTGGATGACTTTCTTTTGATCAAAAATCTTGGATTTGCTCAGTGCCCTGCCAAGCAGGATACCGATATCCCCATAGCGGAAATCATCCGCCGAGGTCGTTTCCAAGTATATTCCATCAGCCACACCACCAGAGAAAGGATACGCAGTGGAGATCATAGTTCAACTTGAGACCGTGGTTGGTCTGTAGGAGCTCATAGTAAGGACTGTGATTGTCAATTCCTACAGACTGTTCTAATACGGAGACCATTTCTTGAATCAGTCGATCCAAATCAGCCCGATGGACTGTTTCACCAACTGCCAGCTGAAGCCCCTGCTCTGCAATGATAGTCTGCAGTTTTGGAGCAATATAGCTAATCCGCTGGGTCTGCGGATCCATCTTTATCAGCCGACCTCCGATATCAAAACACCCTGTATCAATCACATCTCCTTCTCGGAAGACTGCCAGATTGGAAGTCCCCCCACCAATATCAATATTGACTACTGATGTATGATGCTCTTGAGAATACTGATGACTGCAGGCCCCTTTACCAGCGATGATACTCTCAAGGTCTGGACCCAGCCGTCGCAACGACAAAGTCACCAGCATAGCCACTCAGTGCTTGAAGCACCTGACTGGCATTTTCCTTGCGAGCCGTCTCACCGGTAATGATGACTGCCCCCATCTGAATATCTTTTTTCTGAATGCCTGCTTTCGCATACTCATTCAGAACAAAGTTTTTGATCTTATCCACCTCGATCAAAAGTTGATCCGAAATTGGTGTGAAGATAATTTCACTTTTATAAAGAACTTTTTTATCTGTAATATAGACACGAGGAATAGTAAACACAGAAGCAATATTCTCGATGGTAAGCTCTGATAAGATCAGCTGTGTAGTGGCTGTCCCGATATCAAGCCCCACACTCAAAATTTTATCTGACATACTAAAAACCTCCAAAAAAAGACGCTCAAAGCAATGCAAACAAACAGAGTTCATTTACATTCTTCAAGCGTCATTGCTTTTTTCGACTGACATCATTGTAAGTCTGGTAATATTTATTTTTTAAAACGAATGGTCGTTGTCGTTCCCTCATGGTCTGAGTGGATAGACAAGGTTCCAAACAATTTTCCTTGGACAAAGCGCTCCACCAAGAGTAGACCCAGATGATTCTCAAAGGAATGCTCTTGATTGTAACCGCTACCATTATCCAGTGCTTTTAAAGTTATTATATCATTTTTAAGTCCAACCTGCAAATGGATTTGCGGTTTTTCTGGATATTTTTTTATCCTTAAAAGCATGTTCATAGCTGTTCTGCAGTAATTCATTGACGATTAGCGCCAGTGAAGTAGCCCGACTGCTGTCGAGACAGAGTTCCGGTTCCAAGCTGTAGGTCAGGGCTATTTCCCTATGCCCAGAAAAACAGCGCTGAACATTTTCGATAACTCTCTTCAGCAGATGCTCAATCTGAATGCTGTCATCCTGCTGAGAAGACAGGAGCTCGTGAGTCGCCGCTATGGAGAGCACACGATTCATACTGTCATTAAGAGCTTTTTGGGTGTCTGCTCCTGGACTTTGCTGAGCCTGTAGTCGCAGCAAGGAAACAACGGTTTGCAAGTGATTCTTTACCCGATGGTTCATTTCACGAATGGTAGTTGTATGGGTTAAGAGCTGTGCTTCCTTTTCCTTGATGTCTGTAATATCCTTACAGATCATGACCACATTTTCACTCTCAGCCAGCAAATAGCGTTTGACCAAAAAGCAATAAGTGCCATAATGTACCTCAACTTGGTGAGGTTTTTCTTGAGGGGCTTGCGGTCCCAGTTGCTGGATTTCTTCAAAAGTCAGACTGTCTAAGACTAGATTGCTGTAGTGCATTCCCTCAATCGAGTCCATATAGCCCAGCTTATGACGATAAGAGTCGGCAGCTGCTTGATTGAAATACTTGAGATAGCCTTGCCGGTCAAAGACCAGACAAGCTTCATCTATATGATCAAATAAAACAAACTGCTCTTGCGCTGAAATCTCAGGAGTGCTCCGTAACTCAAAACCCCCGTCCTCTTTATCTAAAGAAAAGTGGTCCGGTAAAGTCTGAGGAGCATTTCTTTCGATAATCAGCGTTCCGATGACGCGCTCTTCTCTCACTATCGGAAAGACCGTCTGATGGATGGCTAAGCCCTCCTGCGATCTGGCCGAAAGCCCAATCGAGGGAGCGCCTGTCTCCAAGGTCCGGATAACACCTGGCTCATTTTCCAGGTAGGCCATAGCACCTACGACCGAGTTTTCGTACAAGCTGAGCTTGCTTTCCGGTTTTTTGTGAAAGATAACAATGGCATGTTCCGAAAAGATATTCTTTACGTCAATGAAGACATCTTCATTGGCATAAGCTGAGTTTTTCAATAATTCGTCAGCCTGTTGGACAAGATGCTCGATATCAGCCTCATCCAAATTTGTCTGTTCCTGACAAAGCTGCTTTATCTTATCTTTATACATCATTACACATCATCTTGGAGCACCAGCAATTTAGCAATCTCAATCATCGGCACTCTCTTTTGCATACTAATTGTCCGAATGCGTTTGAAAGCTTCTGGCTCTGACAAATGATCACGAGCCATCAGTAAGCCTTTGGCCTTTTCAATCACAATCCGATCGTCTATCTTTTTCGACAGCTTGACCATTTCATTGGACATCTGCTGAAGCTGGCGGCCCTTCTCAATGCAGACCTCTACCATAGGAATCAAGGACTTGGCATCCAAAGGTTTAACCAAGTAAGCACTAATCCCATTGGTTTTAGCTTTTTGAACATAGTGTTCATCACTGTAGGCTGACAGTAGAATCACACTGTAGGCTAAAGCATCTTCGAGTATCTTCTTACCCGCTGTCAGGCCATCCAGAAGCGGAAGCTTGATGTCCATCATGACCAAGTCACAACGATATTTCTGACACAAATCAATAGCCTCAAAGCCATCGGATGCCTCAGCCACCACTTCATAATCAGCTGCTTCTAATATATTTCGGATATCTAATCTTACAATTGGATCATCATCGACAATTAGTATTCTGCCTTTCATACTTCCCCTCGACAGTTTGATTTTTTATGTCCGCGTTACGACAGTGCTGGAGAAGCCCAAAATCTCTTCCAGACCTTGTAAAACGGCAATGAGAGCTGCCTCAACAGAAGAAACGTCACCTGTCATCACGACAGAGCCGCTGAAACGATCCACAAAACCAACTTGAACATCCGCAGCCTTGGTCGCAATATCAACCGCAATGATAGCCGCTTCACTCGGAGTGATCGTCAAGATTCCAATCGCATCCTTGATTTCTGCCTGCAATCCCTAATTTTTCAAAAATGACTTCATCAGGATTTGCGATAAGGTGCGCCAAGGTTACTTGTTTCCCAGGAACGTATTCCTGTATCATTCTTTGTTTTTCTTCCAATTTAGTAAACCTTCTTCATGATTTTAAACCTTCAGAAGTGTACTGCATGCTCTTAATCATTATACAATAATTTTGGCATAACAGCAATTCAGAGGATTAAAACGCTTTCTCTAATACTTTAAGCAGTTCTTCTGCTGTAGGGACACGAGGATTAGTCGGAGTACAGCCATCATGCAGAGCAGCTTCTGAAATTTCTACCTTGTACTGAGCAAAAGCATCTGCTTTCACACCATATTCTCTTAGAGAAGTTGGCATCTCCAGCTTTCTTTGCAGTTTCTTGATGGCTTCAACCAGCTGTCTTACTCCTGACACAGGACTTGAAGCACTGCATCCCAGTAGTTTGGCAATATCTTGATAGCGGCTGGCTACAGTCTTGTCCAGTGCCTGTCGGCTTCTATTATTGAGATCGATACCAGCATTATACTGAATGACATGGGGCATTAAAATACTGTTTAAACGACCATGAGGAACATGGAATTTGGCACCTGCCGCATGTGCCAGACTGTGATTGATACCCAAAGAAGCTGTGTTAAAGGCCATACCAGCCAGAGTGGATGCTGCATGCATCTTTTCACGCGCTTCTACATCCTGACCATTTTTGTAGGCTTTAGGCAGGTATTCAAAGACCAGCTTAATCGCCTTTTCAGCCAAGGCATCAGAGAAGTCCGTAGCCTTGGTCGATACATAAGCTTCAATGGCATGGGTCAATACATCCATTCCAGTGTCAGCCGTTATGTTACCAGGAAGTGACAGAACCAAATCCGCATCTAAGATAGCTACATCCGGAAGGATTTCTTTGGTCACTAAAGGATATTTGGTACCTCTCTCTGCATCCGTGATGACAGAAAGGACGTTACTTCAGATCCAGTTCCGCTTGTCGTCGGAATGGCAATGAGAATAGCCTCTGAGAAGGCACCTTGCTTCTTGGCAAAATAATACATAGCCTTGGAAGCATCAATAGCAGAGCCGCCACCAATGGAAAGCACAATGCTGATTGGTCTGTCTCCTGCACTCTTGATACCAGCTACAACCGTTTCGATTGGCGGATCAGGCACAACATCTGTGAAAACAACAATGTCATTGCTGTCATCAAAGTTGGCTAAAATAGCATCCAACGTGCCAGATGTCTTCAAAAAAGGATCGGCAACGACTAGAATATGCTCGTTTTTATAATGGCTTAATTGCTGCAGAGCGCCCTTGCCCACATGCAATTCAGTCTTATAGGAAATCTTATACATCTTTTCTCCTTTCTGTTGTATCTGTTTTTAAACAAAAAGAAACTATATGAAAATAAGACTGCTCCCCTACACACGTCACAGCATTTTCATATAGCTTCATTGCTTATTTATCTTCAGTACCCCTTTGTACTATATTGAATTATAACACAAAAGCGCTTTCAAGGCAATGAAAAAGTCATTAATATAAGAAATTTTTAGTGCCGCATCCCCTTGCAAAGCCAAGCTTATTTGAAGAATTAAATTTTTATTAAAATTTAGTTCATTTTCCTTGTAATTCCCTGTGAAAGGTGTTACAATCTAGTTACTAGGAAATTGATTTTAGTACTTTTAAGGGTATGGAAGTCTGGTGCTAAATCCAGCGCGGTCCCGCCACTGTGATAAGCTTTTCAGCTTTAAGTCAGGTCTTTATTCTTAAATTTTAGTAGATTTCATGCCTCGATGTAAGGTAGTGATGTCAGTTTGGAACAAACATTTTAGCTTAGTTTCCATTATTGACTCTACGTTTAAGTACGTTAATTTTCTAAAGATGAGGTTTCTCTTGTCTTTCTGCAAAGGAGCAGAGTCAATAATTGGAAAGCTAGTGCTAATCAACGAAGCTTAGCATGAAGATACGATGATGTATAGGCGGCTTTCTTTTTTAGAATATCAAAATAAGTTCTGTCCTTCCAAGACTCAGTAGGAGTCAATTTGGAAAGACAGAACTTTTTCTGTTTCTTTTTGTCACTGGCGTTTGCTTGCCCAACGCTCAACATCTGCCTTGGTGATATTGTGGAAGACCTTAGCACCTCTTTCATAGGCGATGTCTTCTTGGTTTTTAGTAAAGTTGATTACTCGAGCCAAGGCAAAGAAATAATCTGATAGACGATTGACAAAAATCAGGACATTATTGTTAATTTCCGTAGTCCACATAGCCCCTACGATATGACGCTCTGCTCGTCTTGCAATGGTCCGAGCCACATGAATCATGGAAGCAATCTCGTCACCGCCTGGTAGGATAAACCTTTCCAGAGCCGGTGGAATTTCTGCGTAAGTATCAATCCTCTCCTCAATCCAGTCAATCAGCTGCTGATCGACCTTATAAGGGTAAACTCCCTTAGGAGTAGAGAGGTCTGAACCACAGTCAAAGAGATAATGCTGCAGCTGGAGTAGCTCATCTCTCAGCTTATCATCCTTGTTCAGCTTGGTAATAGTATAACCAATCCAAGAGTTCAGCTCATCAATAGTTCCGTAAGCATTAACCCGTTCTGCATCCTTGGCGACACTTTGACCGCCAACTAGCTTGGTCAAGCCCTTGTCTCCTGTTTTTGTATAGAGTTGCATATTTTTCCTCCTTTAAGTCACATTTTTGCGAATATCAACATAATCTTCTTCTTTCAAGCTGCCTTCTTCAAAGGTTGGCATGTGCTCCATGGTGTAAACAGCATTTTCCAGCAGAAAGAAAGCCAAAGGACAGCCCGAGCCTTCACCTAGCCGCATATCCAGCAAAAGCATAGGCTCCAGTCCTAGAAAGTCACTGACCAGTCTGTAAGCAGGCTCCGTCGAAGCATGGGAAGCAAAGGTATAGTCCAAGACATGAGGAGTCAGCTGATGGGCAATCAGAAGCCCCGTCAGAGAGATAAGGCCATCCACTACACATGGCAGCTGATAGCGGGCACAGGCAAGATGAGTGCCTGCCATAGCCAGCATATCCAGCCCACCAAGCTTAGCGGTCAGATCCAGAATATCTCCATAAGGAGCGTGGCAATCCAAACACTGCTGGATAACAGCCGTTTTATGAGCCTTCATATCCTGAGTCAGACCAGCTCCATAGCCTGTGACGTCTTCTGCTTTAAGGCCGAGAACCGCTGCAATGACAGCAGCTGAGGTCGTGGTGTTGCCAATCCCCATTTCTCCTGTTCCAAAGAGACGGTAGCCATCTTTGATCAAGGCCTCTGTCTTCTTGTAGCCGACTAGAATTGCCGCTATAGCCTGCTCGCGGGCCATGGCCGGCTCCTTGAGCATGTTACGCGTCCCATGACAGACCTTGTCCTTATTTTCCTCAAAAATATCCTTCTTGCAGCCAATGTCTACCAGGCAGATGTCTGAACCAGCATGCTCAGAAATAGCACATAAGCCAGATTTTCCTGCTAGAATATTACGAGCAACAGTATAGGTCGTTTCCTGAGATTGGCTGAAACGCCTTCAGCCACGATGCCATTATCCGCTACGTAGACGAGGACAATCTTCTTCTCCAAATCAATGGGACCAGAAAACATGGCATGCAAGCGAGCATAGATAGTCTCGAGCTTTCCCAAGGAACCTGGCGGCTTTCCTAGCTGATCACAGTAGCTCTGGCCTTCTTGAAGTTTGTCTCTGTCTATCGGAAGAATCTGCTCAATAATTTTTTCTAAGTCTTTCAAACTAGTCTATCTCCTCCCTGACCGGCTGCACCCCTTCAAAAATAATCCTGCTCAAGGTCCGAGTCTGATAATAAGCCCCGCTGGCTGAGCGAGCTAGTTCAGCCTCTAGCTTGGGCAAGACTTCTAGCTGTTCCCTGCTCAGCAGCAGACCAACTAATGTGCCACTATGGGCAACATTGAGCCCTAAGCATTGGTATTTTTTTACCAAATTCAGTAATTCTTCCAGATAGGGCTTTGGCAGCCGTTGGTTGTTCAACAAAGCACTATAGGTCGCTAAATGGCCAAGTTTTTCCAAACTCTTCTCCTGACAAGCCGCCTGAAAGAGAGGAAGCAAGCGCTTGGACTCCTCAGCCGGATAGCTAGGACTGTCCTTCATCCGAACCAAGTCAAGAGTTGTCACCATCTCCACAGGCTCCAAGATATAGACATAAAGCTCCGGTCGCCAGTCTGTCTGCCAGACCACTTGACCAGTCAGGGGATTAATGACCGTCCAGTCCGCAAAAGCGACCGAGTCAGTAGGCTCAATCATGGCACAGAGACGCGTCAAATCCGCTGCCTTCAGAGGCTGCTTCAGCCCCAGAGCAGCTGCCTGCAGGCAGCTAACCATATCTGCTGTGCTGCTAGAATAGCCCTTGCTGATAGGCAGGTCTGACTCCTGAACAAAAGAGAAAACATTGGACTCAGGCAGGAGCTCCAAAGCTCGCCTTACCTTTCACCTTGGACTTGCCTTGCGAGAGACGAAGCTCCGTCCAATCTCACTCGACTGCGCTTCTCAATCCCATAGGAGAGCAGGACTTCCTGCTCTCCTACTAAACCTTGAAATAACTCACCGCAGGAACCTGGACAAGACACGATTCCCTTAGTCATAAGGAGCCTCTTTCGCCAAGACTTCTGTCAGACAAGCCAGAAGCTGTTCATTTTCCTGATGGCTGCGGATGGCTATACGGTAATGCCGGTCTGTCAGATCATGATAATTTTGACAGGAACGGATAAAAATCTTTCTCTGCCGAAGCTCCTGACGCAGGTCCAGCCGACCTAGATACTCAAAGAAGATATAATTGACACTAGGCTTGACCGGCCGAATCTGTGAAAATGCAGTCAGCCCTTGAAAAAGGAAATCTCTTTCTACTCGAAGCCACTGCTTGGTAGCTTGCTGATAAGCCTGATCCTCCAAAAGGACAGGCAGGGCCTGGTCCGCCATAGCATTGACCGACCAAGGAGCGCGGCTCCCCTCTATTTCATCAAAGCAAGTTGGATGACAGCTGAGAGCATAGCCCAATCTCAGACCAGGAATGGCATAAAACTTAGTCAGAGACCGCACCACTACTGCATTTGGATAGGTAGCTAGACAGGAGACAAAGCTATAGTCCTCCTCATCGTCCAGAAAGTCCATAAAAGCCTCGTCCAGTATCAAAAAGATTTGCCGCTCCTGCAGGTCCTCAGCTAGCTTTTCTAACTCAGTACGCCGAATCAGGGTACCCGTCGGATTATTGGGATTGCAGATGAGTACAGCGTCTCCTGCAGTCAGTGAATCCAAGGCTGGCAACATGTCAGCTAGATTCCACTCATAGGATGGAGAAGGAAGGCTAAAGCGCTCCACCTTGGCCTGCACTTGCGAGAAGGCTTTCTCATATTCCATGAAAGTAGGGCTCAGAGTCAGGACTGTCTTGGACACAAGAAGCGGGCCAACTCGTAAAAGACTTCTACCGCACCATTTGCCAACAGGACCTTGTCCTTTTCTAGGCCATGATGATGTGCCAAAAGCTCTCTGGAGCGGCTGTAGCTGATGTCTGGATAATGAACCAGCCAGTCAATGGACTCGGTCAGACAAGCTCTCAGCCGCGGAGAAATCCCCAAAGGATTGATATTGGCACTGAAATCCAGACAGTCTTCTAGAGAAAAACCAAATTCCTCAGCCAAAGCTGCCGCATTTCCTCCGTGCTCTACTTTCATAAATAGACATTCCTTCCTCGTTTCCTTGTTAGAATCTAGTATACCATATTCGGCTTCTCGTCCCTAGTCTGCCTCTAGATAAGCCTGGAGACGGTCAATTCCTTCATTTTCCGTCGCTGATATTTCAAAGATTTCCTTGGCTCCAGCCGCTTTCAGCTGCCGCCGTGCTTTTTCAATCTGCTCTTCCTTATCAGCCATATCGATCTTGGTGACAATACCAATCACTTCTTGATTGAAGAGGGAGGAAAAGCCTTGAGGAAAGGTTTGCATCTGATTGGAAGCTGCTACCAAGAGACCAATCACATCGGCATCTGCACCCGTCACGTTCAAGGCATTATAATACCTACGATGCTGAAGAAATTCTCCAGGAGTATCAATGATGGTATCATGAAACTCAACCGCCTGAGTCTTATAGTAGGTCAGCTCCAAACCCTTTAGTCGCTGAGTCAGAGTGGTCTTACCCACTCCGACCGGACCGACAAACATGATTTTTTTCATATCTTGCATCCATTCCTCTCTATGACAGGGGACTGCCCGCTATTTGCTGAGCTGGGCTTCCTTACTATCTAGTTTGATAGTTTCCCTGCCATTGAGCAGTACACCTTTATTTTCATCGCGGCCTTGCAGATAGTAAAGGGCATCTTCCTGACCGTAAGTTTCAATTGCCTTTGTTTGCAAAAGACCGATTCCCTTGCTAGGATCTCTCAGAAGATTGAAGATGATGCCCATTTGCAGTTTAGGGAAGTCCTTGAGCATAGCATAGTCGCCATTACTGTCACCAGCAATCAGGATTGGTTCTTGATTGTCATGATTGACAGCAATCAGCTTCTTGATGGTTTCTGTCTTGCCCTCACCTTGAGTCTGAGCATAATTGGTATCGTATTCTGGCTGAATTACTCCCTGATCATCCTTTTTCAGGCGCATAGCAGTGACATTTTCTTTAGGAATATTGTAGCCATACTTAGAATTGCTAGCATACGGGATAATCACATCAATATAAGACGCTGAGCAGATATAGACATCAATGCCGTTAGCCATCAGAGTCTTGTAGAGATTTTGCATTTCCTTGACTGAGCGAACACCGCGCTTGAAGGTTACAGTGACTTGGCCTGATTCACCTTTCAAGCCTTCAGGACTTTCCCAGGTTTCAGAAGTCAGCTTGTCCTCAAGAGCCTGGTCAATAGACTTTTCAGATAGGGCTTGAACTTCTTCAGAAGTCATACCTGCATAGAGGTAGGTCACCCATGGATAGCTGATGTCTGAGCTGAAGGTGTCACCAATCGCTTCGTAAAGATAGCGGAGTTTAGCAGCAAAGTCTTGATATTCATCAGTCTTTTTGACTTCTTCCAAAGACTTGTCCCCTTGCATCCCCTTATAGCTATTGTAAATAGCTGTGTAGTCAGAAAGCAAATCAGCAGCAATCTTGTCAATGTTTACTGGCTCACCATCTTTGTTATGGTAATCCTCAACGAAATCGTCACTCGGTATATTGGTCCGCACTGCTTGGTCAAATTCTTCTGGCGTCATCTTAAAGGCCAGATTTTCAATTTGATAGGTAAAGGTTGCTTCGCCGATGTCATTAATGACTGTCGTATTGTCCCAGTCAAAGACGGCATAAGGTTTTTTATTTTTATCATAGCTAGAGCTGGTGTTCCCATTCTCTTTGATAAGCTTAGTCAGACGAGCGTAAAGCTTGTCTTCCCAGACGCCCTTATCCAAAGTCTTAGCCTTGTCCTTATCTGTTGTCTCCGTCTTAGCCGAGGATGACTCAGTCGTCGTCTTATTATTCCCCGCTTGACATGCTCCCAGAAGCAAAGCCAAACCACAAAGCAGTACAATTCCTTTTGTCCGCATAGAAACAATCCTCCATAAAAAATAATAGTGCGCAAAAAAATGGCATAGAAAAACCCTTTGATTCTGAAACACTCGCTTCATTGCGATCAAATCAGGCTTCCTTGCCATTTTCTATACTGTTATTATATTATAAACTATCTGATTGACTTTGTCAATAAAGCGCTTTCAAATTTGTAAAAAAATAAAGGCAGAGAAAAATTATTTCTCTACCTTAGCAAACTTTTAGAATATAAACGCTATAACTGTTTAACTACATAGAAGATATTCGGTACACCCCTCAAATTTTTGTCAGCTACTAAAAGAAATCAAATCAACTCATCGCTTTTCGGCTGCTTCCTTACGTAAATAGCTGCATAAACCGCATCTACCATAACAGCTGGCAAAGTCAAGGTCAACAAAATTCCCAATAAAACACCAAAAGCAATCTGAATATAGCCTGTTAGGAGAGAGGGAATGATTGTTGCCCCAGCAAAAGCTATAGCAAAATTATTCCACCATGTTTTCTTTCTATCTCTCTCTTTTACTTGATTAAAAGCCCAGACTTTTCCTTGATTCTTTGGAAGATAGTACCAAGCGTAGAGGCCACAAGCAAAGATAAAAAGGAACATCATCAATATTACATAAAATGGAGTGAGAGGGGATTGATATATCTCCTTAGCTCCTATAGAACTACCGTCTGAAATAACTATTAGTAAACAAATAAAATTTGTAACTATCACTAAGCTTAACACTGTAAGGGCTATCAAATAATATGTTAAAGCCTTCCATGCATTTATTAAATAGGGAATAAAAGAAATGATAATACCCAATATATTCACAACACCGCAAAGCAAAGAAAGCCCTTTAAAGATACCTAGATAATCTTCATAACTTCCAACCAAATACATAAAACCGCTTAATGCCAAACCAATCCATGGATATAATTTAATATAACCTAAGCTGACACCATGTGTAATCAATGGACCATGGTATCTTTCTTTTTCTATATTAGTGATATTTACTTTATCTTTTTCTATTTATCTTTACCATTAACGAGACCACCCTTCCACTAGTTTAAGCCATTAGTTCTATTAGAAAAGATTTGTAAAAAAATCTGAATTATTTATTGGACTATAATCTATAATAATCATATTTAAAAAAAGTCGTAATATTTTTTTCTTCATTTCGCAGCTCCTGTATTGATATTTTTGTTTCTTCTAAGCTTCTCAGTATTAATTACTCTTATCCATTTTAAATCATTCTTGATAAACAATCCAGTTCTAGAGGATACGTTCATATCTCCAGCTTCCCTCTTAATAAAAAAAGGGAAATTGTTTCTTCGACAATCCCCTTTAATTCTACAATTTTTCAGGCACTTGATTTCTCCAGCCTGTGAAAACTTGTGCATAGCCCAATAGATACAAGGGCGTCAATGCGATACTCAAGCCTACCAAAGCAATAATCATATAGAGTCCTGACAGCATAAACAGGCGAGTGATGACTGCTACTGCAGCTGACAAGCAGCACAGGACGATGGCGTGAATCTGCAAAATATTGATCTTTTGTTTCTGTTCAAAATATCTCAATTTTGAAACGATCACCATCTGATAGAGCAAATTAATCAACTGATAAGACAAGCTGAGTATGATAAAAATCATAAAAAATGCTAAGTGGTTCTCACCAAAAAAGATGGAGCCCCAAAAAAGCAATTCAAAATGCAGAAATAGGTAAGAGCTGGTCGGAATGAGCTGCAAGGCTTTGGTATCAAAAAACTTTTGGAAGAGTAAAAAAGCCATGAACAAAATAAGCGCGTGAATGATAGTAAAATTCATGATCATCATGCTCAGATGATGCATCTCACCGCGTAAGAAAATAGAAACGATAAATACCAGTAAGATAAAAAATAACTCAATTAAACCAGCCTTATAAAAATCTAAGTTTCTGATTGGATTACAATCCGTAACAAGAACATTCAAAAATTCATAATATCTCTTTTTCATTTTGTAAACTCCCATTGTTTAACTTTATAAAATTTCCCTAAACTTTTCGGAATTTTCTATAAAAAAATTCCACATTTCATTATATCATACAGTATATAGGCTAAGGAAGTCTTATAAAACTATAGGTATAGTTCTATAGGATAGTTCCCTTTCTTAATCATTCGCCAAGTTGGCATTTTTCCGCTATAATAGTAAGGATGAAGATCAAAGAAGAAATTATTAACTTAGCAAAAGACATTGGGATTTCTAAGATTGGTTTTACGACAGCGGATGATTTTGACTATCTGGAGAAGTCGCTGCGCTTGGCTGTAGACGAAGGGCGAAATTCAGGATTTGAACATAAGAACATTGAGGAGCGGATTAAGCCTAAGCTGAGTCTAGCCTCAGCCAAGACCATCATCTCTATCGCAGTCGCCTACCCCCACAAGCTCAAGCAACAGCCTCAGAAAACAGCATACAAGCGGGGGAAATTCACCCCTAACAGCTGGGGACTGGACTACCACTATGTCCTGCAGGACAAGCTGGATCGGCTTGCCAAGGGAATCGAAGAGCTGACCGCTGACTTTGAATACAAGGGTATGGTGGACACGGGCGCCTTGGTCGATACTGCTGTAGCCCAGAGAGCAGGAATCGGCTTTATCGGCAAGAACGGCTTGGTCATCTCCAAGGAATTTGGCTCCTATATGTTTTTGGGAGAGCTCATCACCAATCTGGACATTGAGCCTGATCAGCCTGTCGACTACGGCTGCGGAGACTGCAACCGCTGCGTGACAGCCTGCCCTACTTCCTGCCTGATTGGCGACGGCAGCATGAATGCCAAGCGCTGTCTGTCCTTTCAGACTCAGGACAAGGGCGTCATGGATTTGGAATTTCGCAAGAAGATTAAGACTGTCATCTATGGCTGCGATATCTGCCAAATCTGCTGTCCTTACAATAAAGGCTTAGACAATCCGCTCGCAACAGAGATTGACCCTGAGCTCTCTCATCCCAGCTCCTACCTTTCTTGGAGCTTTCCAACGGTCAGTTTAAGGAGAAATTCGGTCATGTGGCCGGTAGCTGGAGGGGGAAAAACATCCTTCAGCGCAATGCCATTATCGCTCTGGCAAATGCCAATGATCGCTCTGCCATTCCCAAAATGCTTGAAATTATCGACAAGGGGCAAAATCCGATTCATGTCGCTACAGCTATCTGGGCTCTGAGTCAGCTGGTGCGGGAAGTCCATCCAGAAATGATAGAACTGGTTATGAGCATCAAAAATCCAACACCGCAAATCCAAGAAGAGCAAGACCGTTTTCTAGAGAAATTTGGCCTAAAAGAAAAACTAGTGATAGAAAACTAAACCGCTGAGACGTAAATATCTCAGCGGTTTCTTTATTTTTCTTCTTGTTTGCGGATTTCTTTGATAATGGATCCCATCTTGACTGACTCGTCGCTGAAATAGCGGTAAAGCCGTCCATCGCCATCTCCCATGTAGCTGATAGGAGAAAAGCGGTCACTGCGGAAAGCGTCATTCTCATCAATCAAGTCCTCATCTACCACACGCCGAGTGACACGGGCGATGACATTGGTCAAGGCACCGCATTCGACCATATCCAGCACCTGACACTCAATGGATACAGGGCATTGGTCTACCAGCGGAGCATCCACCGTCTCGCCAATTGTATAGCTAAGACCGGTCAGGGCAAACTTGTCCTTGCGGCTGTTGAAGCCAGCAATTTCAGACTCTTTGGTCAAATCCTTCTCTGGGACATTGACTGTGAATTGCTGGTGCTTGGTAATCTCTGTAATGGCATTTCCCTTGGTACGCATGGCAATAACCATCATACTGCCCAAGGAATAAACCGAGCTTGAAGTCGAAATATTATAACCGTGCACATCGTCCTTATAGCCTAAAGAAGACCGGAAAGCCGAAGTAAAGTTTTCTCGTTTCAAAAGTACGTTTCATATATGTTCCTTTATTTTTAATTTTAAAATAGATCAGCTGGCTGGGGTATGCATCAGCTAAAATATCCCTTGTCGCCTATCAACTTTTTTGTCACGGGGTGATGAGCTTGAATAGGAAGCTCAAAGTCCTTTATCTCATCAACGATTTCCCCGTCTGCCATGACCAAAATCCGATGGCAGAGAGCGTAGCTCAGCTTGAAATCATGCGAGATGAAAAGATAGGTCAGCTGATATTTCTCCCACAAATCATATAAGAGGCGTAACAACCTTCCCTGAACAATGGGATCCAGACCGCTCAGAGCCTCATCAAAGATGAGAACATCTGGCTTTAAGAGCAGGCCACGGGCGATGCAAATCCGTTGGAGCTGGCCGCCACTGAGCTGGCGCGCTGGCTGAGTCAGATAGCTTTTATCCAGACCGACGTCTTCTAGAATGGCTTCTATCTCTTCTCTAGCCACATCTTTTGGCAGAGCCTCTGTCAAGACCTGCTCGACTGTAAAGTGTGGATTGACTGAATGGAGCGAGTCCTGAAAGACCAGCAGAATTCTCACCCCAGACTTTGACTGAGTAGGGCTGGCCATCCAGTAAGACCTGTCCTTGACTGGGCTTTTCTAGACCAATCAGCAATTTAGCCAGCGTGCTCTTACCACTGCCGCTCTCGCCCATCAGACCGATCATTTCACCCTTCTGGACGGAGAAGTTACAGTCTCTGACAACCATTTTACCATCGAATTTTTTAAAAACATGTCTACATTCCAGCATCTTGTCTCACCAACCGTTCGTATGGATTTCCTAAGATAAGGTCTTGGCTATAGGACTGCGAAGGACTTTCGAGGAGCTTAGCAACCGGCCCTCCCTCCATGATAACCCCCTGATACATGACAAGCATCTTGCCTCCCAGCTCCCGCGCCAAATGATAATCATGGGTCACTGTGATGAGGGTCTTGCCTTTAGCTAACTGCTCCTTTAAGATGAGAATAATCTGCTCGCGATTATGGATATCCAGCGCCGAAGTAGGCTCGTCCAAAATGATGGTCTCTGGCTCCAGGCAAGCAAGATAGCCAGCATGACCCGTTGCAGCATACCACCGCTGAGCTCAAAAGGATATTTCTTCAAAAGTTCTTCCGGCTCTCCCAGTCTGACTTCTTTCATAGAGGCTAGGGCCTTAGTCAGACAAGCGCTCTTTGAAATCTTGCTATGGCTGCGCAGGGTTTCCCAAAAATGGCTTTGAATGGTCTGAAAGGGATTAAACATAGCCATCGGATTTTGTGACATATAGGCCACTTTCCTCCCCCGCAGCTGCTGCCAGTCCTTGAGAGAGTTGCGCTCTAGAGACATAGTGCCATAGATAACTTCTCCTTGCATGCTCAAGGATGAAGGCAGTTGGCCAATCAATATCTTGGTTAAGAGAGTTTTACCAGAACCACTCTCCCCAATGATGACCAGAGACTGACCCGCCTCCACTTCAAAGCTGATGTCCTGCAGTATGGTCTTTCCCTCAATCTGGGCTGTCAGTTGCTTTACTGCTATTTTTTCCATATCTGTTTCCAGCCTTTCTCTTCAAAGCATTCGGCAAATAGATTAAAGGCGACCACAGTCAGAAAGATAGCCAGTCCGGGCGCCAGCATCATCCAAGTTGCCGTTTGAAAATGACTTCTAGCATCATGCAGCATCATGCCCCACTCGGTAATGTTGGGCTGGACACCGATTCCCAGAAAGGAAAAGCCAGAAATCATGAGAATGATATTCCCGATATTCATCAGCACAATAATCAAAATGGGCTTGTAGATAAAGGGCAGGATATGAGTTTTGAGAATATGAATCTGGGAGAGTCCCATGGTCTGGGCAGAAATGACATAGGCTTCCTCTTTGGCACTCTTGACCAGATTGGCCGTCACCCGAGCATAATAGACCCACTCTATGATGACAATAGCTAAAATCATATTGGTCATTCCCTGTCCCAATATCCCAACAGTAGCTAGCGATAGCAGGAAGCTAGGAAAGGCAGAAATAACATTTGCAAACCATAAGAAGGTGGCTTCAGCCTTTCCCTGGTACCATCCAATCAGCAAGCCGACTGTGACACCGATGACCACTTCCAGCAGACTGATGGTCAAGGATAAAAAGAGGGAATAACGAGCCCCATGCAGCAGACGAGACAAGACATCTCTACCCAGCTGATCAGTACCCAGCAGATGAACAGCGTCAGGCGCCATTAGTTTGTTTGAGATCTCTACCTGCTGGGGATCAAAAGAGGATAGATAGGGAGCAAAGAGAGCGCAGATGAAGAGGACCAGCAAAATGACACTTGAAAAAATAAATCGTTTAGACATTGCTCCTCCTTTTTCTGACTCTAGGGTCTATCCAGAGCGGCAGCTGCTGGGTTAGAATGTTATTTCCCAAGAATAATAGGCCAAATAAAAGCATACAGCACTGGATAATGGGCAGATCCACAGACTGGAGCGCATCTACAAAGAGGGAACCGACACCATTCCAGGAGAAGACTTCTTCGACAATCAAGGAGCCTGTCAGGAGATAGACCAAGGTCAGGCTCAGGCCTGTCGCAATGGCTGGCAGGGAATTTCTCAAAAGATGATTCTTAACCAGGAAGAACTTGCTGACTCCACGCAGGAGGGCATTTTCGACATGGACACTGTTCATCTGCTCCAGCACGGCCTTGCGGATCAAAGCGGTATATTGGCCAATCAATGACATACTGAGGGTCAGACTAGGAAGAATCAAGCTGCTAAGGTCCTGCTTGCCCGAAACTGGCAGCCACCTCAGCTGAACAGCAAAAATCACAATCAGCATGTAGCCTAGCCAAAAGCTGGGCATGGAAACGCTGGAAAAGGATAGAAAGCGAGTGACCTTATCAAAGAGCGAACCCTTGTAGACTGCACTAAAAATCCCCAAAGGAATGGACGTAAGCAAAATGAGAGCAAAGGATGTCAAGCCCAGAGAAAGGGTCGACTGGAAACGCTCCAGCACCAAGGGCAGGACAGGAACCTTTAATAGATAAGACGTTCCAAAATCCCCACGAAGGGCCTTGGTCAGCCAAGCTAGATACTGCTGGGGCCAAGGTTGATTGAGGCCCAGATAATCTCTGGCCTTTTCCAAGGATTGAGGGGTCACTTGAATCTTAGATACCCTTAGATAATTTTCTGCTTGATCCGCCGAGGATAGCTTAGCCAAGAGAAAGGTCAATACTGATATCATCAACAGGGCAGCTAAGAAAGAAACTATTTTTTTAAATAAATCTTTTTTCATAGTCCTTAAAAGAAAAGGGGCGGCTGATAAGCTTTTCAACTTAGCAGCACTACTCCCTTTATATTAAAATTTGCAGTTATGAAGCCAGTTTTTATTTTTTCTCAATATAGCGCAGTGGGAAAGCATTTTCTTCTGGAGCAAAGCGCATGCCCTCGAGTTCTCCCTTGCGGTAGACGGAAACAACGGATTGATAAGTAATTGGGATATAGATAGCTTCATCATGGAGCATAGTGAGAACTTTCTTATAACCTTCATCAACTTTTGCTTCGTCTGGCTCAACCAGAGTCGCCTTGATAATGCTGTCCATTTCTGACTTAGATGGCAGAGCTTCTAGGGCAACATTTTCTGGGTGACCATGGTCAGCTGGTGAAGTCAGGGCAGTCATCCAAGCATGCGGATCCCAAGGTGCTCCCCAAGAGAAGGTCAGCATCAAATCAAAGTCGCCAGTCTTAATATTTTCCCAGTAGTCATCTTCTTCCATAGCTTTGAGCTGAACATCGATTCCGATTTTCTTCCATTCGCCTTGGAAGTACTCAACCAAGTCCTTGTCTGTCGCCTTAGACGAAATATAAGGAACATTTAGGCTTAATTTCTTGCCGTCTTTTTCACGGATACCGTCAGAGCCCTTCTTCCAGCCTGCTTGGTCCAGCATCTTTTCAGCCAGCTCGATATCATACTCATACGGAGTGATATTGGCATCAGAGTGCGGTGTAGACTTAGAGAAGATAGTATCAGCTGGTGTTTCTGTTCCTCGGAAAATGTCTTTCGCGATAGACTTCTTATCAACCGCATGGTTCATCGCCTGACGGACAGTCTTGTCTTTGAAGATTTCTTGCTTGGCATTCAAGAGCATGAGGCGGCTGGACATTGGCTGAGATACGTCTGTCGTGTACTTGTCATCCTTGGCATACTTGGCAAAGTTATCCAAACCGATAACGCCATTTCCATAGAGCAAGTCTACATTTCCAGACTCAAACTCCAAAGCACGGGTTTGTGGATCTGGGATAATCTTGACCGTTACTTCTTTCATTTTAGGCTTTTCACCCCAGTAATTTTCATTACGGACAAAGGTGATGTACTCATTTGCCTTCTTGTCTTTGACAACCCATTGACCAGTTCCGATTGGCTTTTTGAGGTTGTCCTTAGTTGTGTCATCTCCGTCAGGGAAGGCAGCATCAGCTACGAAGCGGATCGGACGAATCATTGATAGATCATAGAGAGTCGCACTGTAAGCTTGTTTGAGCTTGATCTCAAAGGTATGCTCATCGACAACTCGGTAGCTTTCCAGTTGGTTGGTAAAGTCAAACCAAGTGTGGTTTTTCTTATTTTCCTCTGAAAAGACGGTATCGAAATTGCGTTTGACATTCTCTGCATTAAAGTCAGAGTCGTCTGAGAATTTTGCCTTTCTCAGCTTGAAGGTATAGGTTTTACCATCTTCGCTGATATCCCAGCTTTCAGCCAAGGCTGGCTCGATTTTACCATTGTCACCGTAGCGGACCAGACCTTCATAGACCATATCCTGAATGACAAATTGATCTGGATTGTAGCGGTGAGGGTTGACATCCCCAAAGTCTTCACCCCAGACCATGGTGAGTTTGTCTTTTCTCATCGACTTGTTTGGATGAGTTTGAGTTTTGCTGGCAGGCTACCAAGAATAAAGGCAGCAAGAGGACAACTAATAAAAATAATTTTTTTCTCATTTTTATTGAATCACTTTCTTGTATTCATATTTTTTTATTGCAGTCCCAAAAGATAGGGGCTATAGTTTATGTTTTTTTGATAATCAATTCATGCGATTGTACTTGCTGTTGAGAGCATCTCCAAACTTGGTAAAGAGGAGAATGGTCAGAATCAGCAAGATACAAGGAAAGACCACAATCCAAGGGGCTTCCTGAATGTAAATCCGGCCGTCATTAATCATGGCTCCCCACTCAGGCGACGGCGCCTGAGCTCCCAAGCCGACAAAGCTGAGACCAGCGATTTCCATGATAATGGTGCTGATGTCAAAGCTCATGGTCGTCAGAATCTGCGGAAACAGACTGGGGAAATAATAGTTTTTCAGAGTTGTCCAAAAACTATTGCCATACATTTTCGAGGACTGGATATAGGGTTCATTTTTCAGCTGCAGGGTCATGGAACGCATCAGGTAGGCATACTTGGTCCAGGCCGTCAGGCAGATAGCGATGAGGGTTTGCTGGAGACCGATGCCCAAGATACTGACGATGGCAATGACCAAAATGATAGATGGGAAAGACTGAAAAGCCGTGATTACCAGCAAGATGAACTGGTCGAATTTCCCGCCGATGAAGGCGCTAGTCACCCCGATAAAGGAGCCCACCGCCGCAATCAGCATCAGAATCATCAGGGCTGGCATAACTGTTTCCGCACCTCCGCTCACTGCACGCGCAAAGACAGACCGACCCAGAGCGTCCGTTCCGAACCACTCACTGCTGCTCGGTCCTTGCAGGGCTTGTCCCAGATTGACCTTGGTCAAACTGTCACCCAAGAGACGAGGAGCCAAGGAAGATAGGAGCAGGGCCAGGACGATGAGGCCGCCCAAGATCAGGAGTTTTCGATTAATTTTCTTATCCATACGAACCCTCCTTGCTTGCTTTTAATTTCTTCGTGCGCGGCAGCAGTTTGGGATTTTCCTGAGCCAGTCGGACGCGAGGATTGAGCCAAACCGTAAGCAGCTGAAAGACTAGATTTACAGTCAAGACACCAGCTGTGATAAAGAGGACCGCACCCTGAATGAGGGGATAATCCCGCTTGGCAACTACGCCAATCAGCATCTTACCGATGCCCGGCCAGGAAAAGAGGTGCTCGATAATAGCTACACCGCCCAGGAGCGAGCCCAAAGAAAGGCTGACTAAGGTGAGAAGAAAGGGCTGAACATTGTAAATCACATCATGCAGTAGGATATGTCCCTCTCGAATCCCCCGACCTCGCGCACCTTCGACTTCTGGCGAATGCAGCACTTCAATCAAAGCAGTCCGCAGCTGCGGGATATAGCGAGTGGACATGATCATGGCCAGTGTCATGACTGGCAAGACTAGAGCCCAGCTCATTGGCCGTTGCCTGAATGGGAAAGCCAGTGCAGCTGAACAGAAAAAGATCAGAATCAGGATAATCCCCATAACAAAGCTAGGAATGGCATTCAAGAAGGCCAGACCTGCCATCAGGAAGCGGTCGACTAGGCTTTCCAGCATGGTAGGATGTGTAGAGAGCTGTTGGCAAGGAAATTCCCAGAGTCGCTAGCAGGGTATAGAAAAGCTAGGTAGACTGTATTGGGAAAATAGAAAACCAGCTGCTCCCAGACCGAAGCTCCGGAATTATAGGTCACACCAAAGTCGCCATGGACAATCCTGCCCAGCCAGGCCAGATATTGCTCCATAAAGCTGCCATTCAGACCCATCTCTGCTCGCTTTGATTTCCAGCAGTTCCTTGGTATAAAGGAATACCCTGAGCGTTGAGAATGCTCTCAGCCGGATCTCCCGGTGCTAGATAAACCAGTAAAAAGGAGATAAAGCTGACGCAGAGCAGGATGAGGACAAATTGCAGAATAGTTTTGATAATAAATTTAATCATGCGCCTCCCTTTCAGATGTCTGGTAGCTTTCCAGGCTTCTTGCTAGCTACAGCCAACAGCACTTCGCCTTGGTGGACGACCAAGGTCGCTTTCTGGTAGAGGACCAGACCGTCTTCCTTGGCAGTCACCTTTTCTAAAATATTGCCATAAATATCACAGATTTCGCCGATGACCTGACCAGCCTGTACTGTTTGATTAGGACGGACAAAGCACATCCAGCAGCCCGACCTCTGACAGGTCAGATAGTAGCTGTCATCAAAGATCAGTGGCGCCTGCTTATAATAGGGCATGACCCCTTCAAAAAGATAGCGGGCGACTTGTTTGACTGACTCTTTCATGGCCAGCACATCCTCTGGCAGACAGGTGCCGTTTTCTCCCCGCTCCAGCAGGATGCTAGGCAAACCATAGTCCACCGAGGCAGCGTGATAAAGATTGCCACGGTCCTGAGATTGATAGATAATCGGTGTCCCAGAAGCCTGCAGCATCTGATAGGACTTTTCGACCACCTCTGGATTCGCCCGCAGAGAATAGTAACCATGAGGGGTCAGCAGTTCTTCCCGATTGCCACTGTGCAGGTCAATGAGGAAATCACTGACGCTAAAAGACCTGACTCTCAATCACAGACCGAATCTGATAGCTGAGGCTGGAAACTGGCTCTTGGTCCTGAAAAATCCTGTTTAGATTGAGGCCGTCCTCAGGTACAAGTGTCGTCTCCCGAGCCCAGAAGCCGCTGACATTGACTGCATGCAGGAGGAGGACAGAGCCCTGAAAGTTAAAGTCCCACTCATGCGCCAAGTCCATCAGCGCCTTGACTCCGACATACTCGCAGCCATGGACTGCAGCACTGATGGTCAGCAAGGGCTGGGAGGCCTGTCCTTTGAGCAGAGTGTACTGGATAGCCAGCTCATCTGTGATGGGCAGACTGCCTTGATAGCTACTGCAAGGAGCCATAGAGTCTAGTTCTTGCTTAATCCTCATCTTTATCCTCCCTGTACTGACTGAGCAAGAGCTTGGTATAGTCACTCTTGGGAGCAGAGACGACCTCTCGCATGCTGCCCTTTTCCTGCACGATTCCGTCCTTGAGGACGACCAAATCTTCCGCAAAATTGCTGACCAGTGCGATGTCATGAGAGATGAAGAGAAAGGAGGTCTGCGAGCGCTCCTTGATATCTGCCAGCAGCTGCATGACTTCATACTGAACGGTCACATCCAGAGCACTGGTGATTTCATCGCAGATGAGCACATCGGGATTAATCAGCAGGGCACGGGCAATAGCCGCCCGCTGGCATTCTCCTCCGCTCAGCTGATGCGGCAGCCGCCGGGCAAGCTCAGGTGTCAGACCAACCGATCTCAGCAAGTCATGGATGGCCTGCTTTCTATCTGACTGCTGCTGATAGAGAGAGAAGTTTCGACAGACCTCTTCTAGGCTCTGCTGAATGCTGCGCTTGGGATGAAAGCTCGACTGGGGCTGCTGGGCGATATACTGGACCCGAGCATAGTAGTCCCTATCCTTGTAGGCAGAGACTGGCTGGCCCAGTAGAGTCAGCTCCCCTTGGTCCGGCTTTAAAAAGCGGCAGATGAGTTTGGCAATGGTACTCTTACCTGAACCTGATTCACCGACCAGACCCAAAGCCTGTCCCTTTTCCAAGCTAATGTCAATATCAAAGACACCGATTCTCCGCTCGCCTATCTGACTGTACTCGTAGGTCAACTGGCGACCGACCAATACTTGATTCATAGCTGCTCCCCTTCTCTAAACTCTGCCAGCTTAGGCACAGCCTTCAGCAATTTCTGGGTATAGGCCTGCTCAGGATGGCGGAGAACTTGATGGGCTGGACCACTTTCGACAATCTGCCCTTCTTTCATGACGACTACTTTTTGCGCTAGATGCTCAGCTACACTGATATCATGTGTGACAAAGAGAATGGCCATGTTTTCCTCCTGATGAAGCTTGCTCAAGAGATCAAGCAACTTCATTTTCGACAGGACATCCAGAGCGCTAGTCGGCTCATCAGCCAGCAGCAGTTTGGGCCTGCTGGCTAAAGCCAGCGCTACACCGACTAGCTGCATCATACCACCGCTGAGCTCGAAAGGATACTTATTGACGACTTTTTCAGGCGGCAGTCCCCACCATCTCTAGACATTCTTCCAAGGGACGGAGATTTGATGCTTGCTGACCTTGATTCTTCACCAAGTCCTGATAATGCTTTTTGATCTTACGGCGGTTATTAAAGCTGAGACTGGCATGCTGGCTAATCCAGGCTACTTCTCGGCCTACAAAAGGCAGATAAATGCGGTGGCCCTGGGGCTGAATTTCCTGCCCCTCAAAGGTAATACTGCCCTCTGTTACTGTCAGCCCCCTGAGAGGGAGACCCAGCAGCATCTTGAGCAGGGTGGACTTGCCACTGCCACTCTCGCCCACAATCGAAAGGGACTCCCCCTCAGCAAGAGAGAGGGAGACCCGATCGAGAATGACTTTATCTGCTGACTGCACCAGCAGATCTTTTCATTTCCAGCATGTTTTATTCCTTTGATAGTTTGTTGCTGACATGGTAGTAGTCTGTCGGATGGGATTCCAAACCAGAGACGGACTTGTCCATCACCAGAGCGACCTTGAAGAAGCCGATAATGGTAAAGCCGTAGTCCTTATCCATGATTTCTTGGATTTCCTTGCTGAGCTGATTACGCTTAGCTGGATCAGTTTCAGTCGCCAACTCTTCGATTTTCTTGTCTGCTTCTGGGATTGCTGTAGTGACCGATATTGGCTGTACCATTGGTCTTGACAGCACTGTTGAAAAAGCATATGGATCTCCGATAGGAGCTGCTACCACCGCGTAAGGTGTGAAGGCATAGTCCTTTTCACTGGCAACGGCACTGACTTCAACTTTCTTAATAGTCGCTTCGATTCCGACTTCCTTGAGCTGTTGTTGGCTTGCTTCTACAGCCAGCGGCATTTCAGGCAGACGAGTAAAGGACAGCAACTCAATGCTGACTTTTTGACCGTCTTTTTCACGGTAGCCATCGCCGTCAGTATCCTTGTAGCCAGCTTCATCCAAGAGTTTTTTAGCCTTTTCTACGTTAAATTCATGGACACTCTTTTGCAGGGCAAAGGCGAAGCTTTAGGGAAAGGGCCAACAGCTGGCACAGCTGAGCCTTTAAAGAGGGATTCAGAGTAGGTCTTCTTGTCTACCAAGGTATCTAAAGCCTGACGGAACTTGTCATCTGCTACGTAAGGATTTTCAAAGTTATAGTAGTATGCTAGGTAGCGGGAACCTTCTACTTCAGAAATTTTGTAGTTCTTATCGGAAGCATAGGTACTTAGATTTGCATAAGGCAGACCATAGACAGCATCAACTTCCTTAGACTTGAGGGCTGCAGAAATAGCTGTCGGATCAGAGAAGTATTTGATCTTCAGATTAGCAACTTTTGGCTTGCCATCCCAGTAGTCATCATAAGCCTTGAGCTCTGCTCCGCTCTCAGGAGTGTACTTGGTCACCATGTAAGGTCCAGTTCCGACAGGGGAGCCTTGTCAGATGCACTCTTGCCAGTCGTATCGACAATGGCGGAGTATGGGCTCTGCCAAGAGATTCGCCATGATCGGCTGCACAGCCTTTGTCTTGATGGTCACGGTTTGACCCTCCGCAGAGATACTGTCAATGCCCATATCTGATGCCGCCCGCTCGCTTATCTTAATCAAGCGTTCCAGAGAGGCTTTGACCTTTTCACCGGTCATTTTTTCACCATTTTGGAAAGTCACCTTATCCTTGAGGGTAATTTTCCACTCTAGGTCTGAGACTGCTTCGATTTTCTCAGCAAGCCAAGGTTTCACCTCAAGTTTGTCGTCCATCTTAAAGAGGGTTTCTCCCACTCCGTAACGGACCGTGAACCAACCATTGTATTCCGCTGCTGGATCTACATTTGCTGGAAATTGCGTATAACCAATGGTTACAGTCTTACTGCCACTATCGCCAGAAGGCTCACTGGTTTTGCTAGGGTTTACACAGGAGGCTAGGGCTAGGCCTGCCAAGGCTAGAGCCATAATTTTTTTAAAATGTTTCATAAAATATTCAACTTCCTTTTCTATTTTGTAAACTACTTTAAGACGGTCTGTCCTAGTCAAATCTAAATACGCTTCTCTCTATCTAAGGTGGTTCAATGTCCTGAAGATGGGAGAGCAAACGAGTGAAAAACAAGTGATTGCTCATTCTCTTTCCTCCTTGGGGATGTGCTTGTCTTAATCTTTTCCTTCCAGATAGCTTCTAGTATCTTCGACAAAGGCAGTTGGCAGAGCCAAATCAGCCTGCAACTCATCGCGATAAGCTCGGATAACTTCTGCCTCTCGGCCGGAGACAACTTTTTCAGCCCAGTCTGGGTCTAGGAGCAGGGCCTTGCCGAGAGCAAAGAGCGGAGTCCCCGCATCCAATACTCGCTGGGCATCCTGCTTGGTCTCTATCTGACCGACACCAATCAGGGGCACTCTATCATTAATTTTTTTCTGATAATTTTCTGAATCACTGGCTCCGAGTCCTGAGAATCTCTGATAGACGAGCGCCAGACATCAGAGGTCGAAATATGCAGATAGTCTACTTGATGATAGATGAGCTGCTCCAGCAACTGCAGGGTATCATAAAGCTGGATACCTGGCTCTTCAATCTCTTCCGGAGAAAAGCGGTAGCCAATCAGGAAGGGGCGGTCAGCCTCTTCTTTGACTAGTTGCTTGGCTCTTTTCAGCAAGGTCTTTGGAAAGCGCAAGCGGTTGTTAAGACTGCCGCCCCACTTGTCCTGACGGACATTTGAATGAGGAGAGACAAACTGCTGGATAAGGTAGGTATTAGCTCCATGAAGCTCGACTCCATCAAATCCAGCCTGAATGGCCCGTCTAATAGCTGACAGAAAATCCTCTATCACCTGCTCCACTTCAGCGTTTTTGAGCGCCCTTGGCTCTGCCAGATAGTCGCGCGGAGCCTTGACTGCACTGGGAGCTACTGGCTGCCCGTCAATCAAGTCAGGCAGCACCATACGACCACCATGGTAGAGCTGAACAATAGCCAGAGCCCCTTGATCCTTGATGGCCTTGGCCAAACGGCTAAGCCCCTCAATCTTATCGTCCTCGGCGCCGCTGAAGCTCTCCGCAAAGGACTTTGCCCAGAGGATGGACATAGGTACTGCCAGTAATGACCATGCCAACCGACCTAGACCGGCGGGCAAAAAAGTCAATATCTGCCTGAGATACATAGCCACCCGGCTCACTAGCGCAGATGGTCATAGGAGCCAAGACAACGCGATTGCGCATGGTCTGACCATTTTTAAAAGTGAATTCATCCTGAATCTGTGTATTCATCTGGTCACCTCTTTCCCCAAGATAAATCATGTTGTTTGTTTTTAAATAATAAGCCCTTAGAGTAAGGTCACCTGCCAAGTCTGGTCCCGCTCTTCCAAGAGCAGCACTCGTCCTTGGGGGACATCAATGTTCCAAAAAACAGCCTCTCCATCAACCAAATGCTGGTAAATCAAGCGAAGGACTCCCAAATGAGCCACTAAAGCGATTGACTCATCAGTACTATCTAGCAAGCGGTCCGTTGCTGCCCAGACTCTGGTCTGAAAGTCTGAGAAAACTTCTGCCTCAGGAGGCGTGATCTCAAAGGGGGCCTCCAGCCAAGCCTGCCAGACTTCTGGAAAAGCCGCTTCAATCTCATCAGCTGTCAAGCCTTCCCATTGCCCGAAGCCCCGCTCGTCAAATCAGCTATGGGCTGGACTTTCCTTTCTGGAAAAGCCAGCCAGGCTGTTTCCTGCGTCCGCTTGAGACTACTAGTGTAGATTGCATCGACCGTGTGCTCCTGCATCAGTAGCGCCAGCTGCTTGGAGTCCGCTTGGCCTTGCTCGTTGATAGAGACATCATGGCTGCCGTAGAAACAGCGCCTGCGGTTGTAGTCTGTCTGACCATGCCGCATCAAATACCATCTTTTCATCCCAGCACCACCAATCCTAAAAGATAGAGGAGCTGGGCAATTTCGACATAGGCTCCTAAGGTATCGCCTGTGTGACCGTCAATTTTATTATAAACGAAACTACGATAGCCGATTGCTCCCAGAAATACCAAGCTGTAAGCCAGAAGGCCTCTCCAACTTAAAACCAGCAGAGACAGGAGCAAGGGGAGAAGCTGGGCAAGCAGGATATGACTAGTCTTGCTGCCACTGAAGAAATTCCCCGAGCCGCCGCCTTCTCTGGCGTAGGCCATCCGGTAGAGCTGTAGGCTCAGACCAGCCTTGCCAATCATGGTCAGACTAGCCACGATAAACCAGCGAGGCTCTGGCAGATAAGAGTAGAGAACCAGCATCAGAGCATAATAGAGAATGAGTGCCAGAACGCCATTGCTGCCAATCCGGCTGTCCTTCATAATCTCTAGCATCCGCTCCTTCTTACGAGAGGAGAAGAGCCCATCCGCCGTATCCGCCAAGGCATCTAAGTGAAAACCGCCCGTCAGCAGAACATCGAAAGCAAGAGTCAGAACCCAAGCGACCATCCCTGGCAGAACTAGACTCGTCAGGAAATAAAATCCACCTGAAATCAAACCCAGCAAGAGACCAAAGAGGGTCAGAAAGGGCAGACCTCGTCGCAGGTAGGAGATATCCACTGCCTTTGGAATCACAATCCGGCTAAAAAATTGGGTATAGATAATCAATGCCTTTATCATTTCAACTGCTGAGCGAGGCCGCAGATAACGAGATAAGCCTCACTCGCCTCCTTTGCAATCAGTTGGTTGATCTTGCCCTGCACATCACGGAAAAAGCATCCTAGTCTGGTCTCAGGGACAATGCCCAGACCAACCTCGTCCGTTACAATCCAGCACTCAGCATTTGTCTGACGGATTGTAGAAAAGGAGTTCTTGCCATTCTTCTTCCAAGAGCTGCAGCAGGAAAGACTGCTCCTGCCGACTGAGAAAGTGTTCCTCCGTCAGCTCCAGCTTGTCTGGAAAATGCTGGGCAATCAAATCAAAGAGGCGATTGCTGGTCAGGAGAGTGGCACAATCCAGCAGATAAACTGGATGCGACTGCTCTCGCAGCCAGTCTGCCAGCCCAGCATACTGCTCCTGAGTCGTCCAGGAAGCCGGCCGGCGTTCTTGGTGCAGCCGAATCCGCTCCTGCCATTCTGGATCCTCTCCTCGAGGCAGGCCAGTCGCAATGTAGCAGACTTCCTCTCGGTCAGCTAACTGATCCTCTGCAAATGCCGACTTGCCGCTTCTGGCACCGCCTGTTACTAACACAATCTTAGCCATTTGCTTCTTCTTTCATTTCTTGAAATGCCCGCTCAAAGGCCGCCAAGGTCTGGTCTAGGTCCGCTCTAGTATGGGCACTGGACATAAAATTGGTTTCATACTGAGATGGTGCCAGATAGATGCCCTCTTCCAGCAAGAGACCGTGCAGTCTCGCAAACTGAGCATGGTCAGCCGCCTTAGAATCCTCAAAATTGCGGACTGGCTTCTGACTGAAGAAGAAACCAAACATGGTCCCTTTGGACACGACTTGCAGATTAATGCTGTACTTATCTGCTAGACTTCGTAAGCCATCACAGAGGTAGCTTGTTTTCTCTTCAATCTCAGCAAAGAGCTCAGGTGTCAGCTGTTTCAGGGTTTCGTAACCAGCCGTCATGGCGACTGGATTGCCCGACAAAGTGCCGGCCTGATAGATGCTGCCTAGAGGCGCTACTTGATCCATATAGATGGCCTTGCCGCCAAAGGCTGCGACTGGGAAGCCGCCACCGATAACCTTGCCCAAGCAGACCAGATCCGGCTCTGTCTGATAGAGGCCAACTGCCCCCTGATAATGAGCTCGGAAACCACTCATGACCTCGTCCACGATAAAGAGAGAGCCGTATTCCTGAGTGAGGGAGCGAATAGTACTGATAAAGTCCGCATCCGCTGGAATCAAGCCCATATTGCCCAGCAACTGCTTCTAAAATGACACAGGCGATGTCATCTCCATGCTTTTCAAAGCAAGCTTTGAGAGCATCTGTATCATTGTAAGGCAAAGGCCAGAGTTTCCCCAGCTACCTGAGCAATGACTCCGGCAGAATCAGCAATCCCAAAGCTAGCCAAGCCTGAACCAGCCTGAACCAAAAAGGAATCGCTGTGGCCATGATAGCAGCCGATAAATTTGACAATTTTAGAGCGCTTGGTCACTCCACGCGCTACCCGAATGGCGCTCATGGTCGCTTCCGTTCCCGAATTGACCATCCGCATTCTTTCCATGAAAGGCAGACGCTCCTGCACCAGCTGGCCGAGGGCAATCTCTCTGGGGACTCGGAGCACCAAAAGCTGGTCCCCTCCCAAATAGCTTCCTCAACTGCTGGCAACACATCCTTAGGAGCATGCCCCAAAATCATGGGCCCCCAAGACAGGACGTAGTCAATATAGCGGTTGCCATCGACATCATGCAGATAGGCTCCGCTGGCTTTTTCGATAAAAAGCGGATGGCCGCCCACAGCCTTAAAAGCCCTGACAGGACTATTGACCCCGCCTGGAAAGAGCTGTTTGAGCCTCTGCGAAATATTGGTTGGAATGTTCTCTCTTCAAGTTCGTCCTCCTTATCTAGAAAACTGCTGATTTTCCGCAGTCTCTATCCTTCTCTCAGATAGCCGGCCGCATCTTTGGCAAAATAAGTGATAATCAAGTCTGCACCAGCCCGCTTCATACTGGTCAAGGTTTCCATGACAATGGCTTTTTCATTGATCCAGCCCTGCTGAGCTGCTGCCTTGACCATGGCGTATTCTCCACTGACATTATAGGTCACCAGAGGCAGCCGGGTTTCCTGGCGTAGCTCTCTGAGGATATCCAGAAAGGCCAGAGCCGGCTTAACCATGAGAAAGTCTGCTCCCTGCTCCTCATCGCTCTTAGCTTCTCTAAGAGCTTCCAAGCGATTGGCCGGATCCATCTGATAGGTCTTGCGGTCGCCAAAGGCCGGAGCACTCTCACCTGCATCTCGGAAAGGTCCATAAAAGCTAGAGGCAAACTTAATCGCATAGGACATGATAGGAATATCTTCAAAGCCCGCCGCATCAAGCCCCTGACGAATAGCCGCCACAAAACCGTCCATGGCATTGGAAGGCGCAATGACATCTGCTCCAGCCCTGGCTTGGCTGACAGCAACTTCTGTCAGTCTAGTCAGAGACAGATCATTGTCCACTTCCTCCCCTCGCAAAATACCGCAATGGCCGTGACTGGTAAACTCACAGAGACAGGTGTCTGCAATGACGACCGTCTCAGGGAAATGCTTCTTGATCAGACGGATAGCTTCCTGGACAATGCCGTTTTCAGCTGAAGCCTGACTGCCTCTTTCGTCCTTTTCTGACGGAATGCCAAAGACGATAAAAGCCCGAATGCCCAAGTCCACACATTCCTGAACTTCTGGCAGCAAATCCTCAAGTGAGAACTGATAAACTCCCGGCATAGAAGCTACCTCTTGCTTTTCAGTTAGACCTTCCTTGATAAATAAGGGCTGGATAAAATCATCCACAGACAGCTTGGTTTCTCGAACCAGCTGCCGCAGACCGCTGCTTCTCCTCAGCCTGCGATGTCTATAAAATTCCATGCTTTTTCTCTTCTTTCTTGATTATTTCCTTGACCATTTCCTCAACAGAAGGACTCTGGGGCTGGTAGTCCACCCCATAGCCGGACTCCTTGACCGCCTGAGCCGTTGTCTGGCCAATCACTGCGATCTGATGGCTGGATGCTAGATGGGGCTTAATAGCACAAAAACTCTGCCAAGCCGATGGACTGGCAAAGGTCCAAATCACATCCCTCCTGGGACAGATAGGTCTCGAGCTGGTCCTGACCAGCAGGATTTGAGGTCGTTTCGTACATAGGCCAAGCCCAGACATCATGACCTGCTTCTTTTAACTGTCTCAGCCAGACTGGGATTGGACAAGCTGCTCTGAGGGCAGCAAGATCTTCTGCGTTGGCAGAGCCAAATCCAGCCACTCCTGAATAAAGTCAAGACCATAGTGGCTGCTGGCCTGAAAATCACAGGCTCGGCCTAGCTTATCCAGCGCCTGACTGGTCTGAGGCCCAATGGTCGCAATCCGGTAATCCGCTTTCAGATAGGGACTGAAAGCCTCCACTGCGACAGCACTGGTAAAAAAGACCCAGTCGGCTTCTGGCAGAATTGCTTGGACAGCTTCTGGCAAGGGCAGAGACTGACAGCGGATGAGAGGAACATGATGCGTCTCAAATCCAGCCTGTCTGATCTTTTCTAGCCAGGCAGAGTCCGGCGCCTGCTCTCTGGTAAAGATTATTTTTTTAACCATGGCATTCCTACTGCTCCCTTATCGGCTAACTGGCGCACAGCCTGCTCAGCTAATTGCTGACCATCCTGCCCTTGAAGGCTGACAAAGATACATTGGCCGTCCTCCTTGGCCAGCATGGCCTCTAGCTGATAGTCCCTGACCGTTTTTCTGGGCAAAAGCAGCGATAGGGAAAGTGCAGTCTGCATTCATCTGAGCCAAAACTGCCCGCTCAACTGCCACTTCAGCAGCTGTCTTCTCATCCTGAACAGTTGCCAACAGACTCCGCAGCTCCTCATCCTCTTCCCGGCATTCCACCGCCAAAGCGCCCTGAGAAATAGCCGGCAGACAAAGACTGGTCTCTAAAGTCTGAATGTGAAGTCGGCTTTGGTCCAGCCAGCCCAAGCGTTTAAGACCGGCCATAGCCAAGACAATCGCATCGTATTCACCCTCTTCCAGCTTCTTGATGCGTGTATCAATGTTGCCCCGAAGTGGCTTGAAAGTCAAATCCGGCCTCTGAGCCTGCAGCTGAACCTGCCGGCGAATGCTGCTGGTTCCTATAAGAGCGCCCTCAGGAAGATTAGCCAGCGTCTGGCCAGCTTGACGGAAAATCAAGCAATCTCGAACATCTTCTCGCTGACTAATCGCACCGAGCGCACAGCCCTCAGCTAGCTTAGCCGGCATGTCCTTGAGACTGTGAACCGCCATATCGATCTCACCAGCTAAGAGAGCTCGTTCAATTTCCTTGACAAAGACTCCCTTGCCGCCAATTTCCTGGAGGCTGACATGGGTCAAGCGATCTCCTTTTGTGGTATAGGGAACGAGGACAAAATCCCGCTCTGGATGGAGCGCCTTGAGCTGGTCGACTAACTGTTGGGTCTGGGTCATGGCCAGCTTACTCTTGCGGGTTCCTACCTTAATGACCTTCATCTTTTCCCCTTTCTCTGTGCAAGCCAAATATCTTGGCAATCAAGGCAATGTCATAGTCTGAATGATCTCCGACTGACAGCTCTTTGAGCTGCAAGATTGGCTCCTTCAAGACTTGGTTGATAATACTCTTCATGTGCTTGGAAATCTGCTTCTGCTCCCGCTCGGTCAAATCCGGAAACTTACGATTAAGGCTTTCCATGGCCGAAGCTTGAGCTTCCAAAGCCTTATCCCTGATTTCCTGAATCAGAGGAATAATGCCCAGTTGCTGACGCCAGTCAGCAAACTTGACCAGCTCCTCATCAATCTCCAAAGCAATCCGACCGGCAATCTCCTGCCGCTCCGCTTTGTATTGCTCCAGTTGATTGGTTAGATTTTCGATATTATAGAGCTTGAGAGACGAGCTCGGATGGCAGGAACGCGGCAGACAGAGGTCAAACACGATCGCATCCGCCTTGAGCATGGAAGGGAAAGATAATGTATTCTTCCGTTTTAACCGCTGAAAAGACCACATCCGCATCCGCCAGCACTGCTTCCAATTCATCCCAGCCATGGGCAGACACCCTGTCCTCTGTCAGAAATGCTTGGGCCTTGCTGACCGTCCGATTGAGCAGCATGACTGATTCGAATGGCCGCTGCAGAGCATACTTGGTCACTAGCTGACCAATCTCTCCCAGACCGATAACAGCTACCTCTTTTTAGTGCTGTAATCCAGCCCCAGTCGGTCCAATTCTTGGATAGCCGTCAGGCCGATAGAAATAGGCCGGTCATTGATTCGATAAAGCATCATGCATGCGCTTGGCAAAGGTCAGCGCCTGCTTGAAAGCCTGATTGAGGACAATTCCAGTCGTACCAGCATCTTGCGCTGTCAGAAAAGCCTGCTTGAGCTGGCCCAAGACCTGACTTTCACCGACAATCTTGGATTCCAGGCCGATGGAGACCCGCAGCAGATGCCGCAAGGCCTCATCCCCCTCACGAAAGACTAAATACTCTTCCAGCTCCTTGACAGGAATCTGAAACCAGTCCGCCAAAAAATGCTTGGAATAGTAGCGGCCAGTGTGCAGCTGGTCCACCACCAGATAGAGCTCGGTCCGATTGCAGGTAGACAGGATGATATTTTCCAAGATACTTTTTTCTCTTTTCAGGAGCTTTAGAGCTTTGAGCCCCTCCTGATCTGAAAAATGCGCTTTTTCCAAAATTGTCAGCGGTGTTTCCCGATGGGTCAAACCCACATATAATAGGTGCATGCTTCTTTCCTTCTTTTAAAGTTGGTCTAAAATTGCTTCTATCTTCTTGCGAATCTCCTTGGAGCGACTAGGCGAGAGACCATTGGTCGAGATCATGACAGATACGTCCTTCTTTCGCGCAATGGCTACATTATAAAAGTCAGAGAAGGTCTTGTCTCCCGTATTGTTCACCAGCTGACTGGGTGCCGCCTCCTCCATAATCTGACGGTTGACTTCCTCCTGATCTGTACAGGCAAAGACCAGTTTCGCGCCTTCCAAATCGCCTGTCTGGTAGGGTCTAGTTAGCCACTGGATCTCCGCCTGCGGAATGTCAGCATGCAGAGTCGGACTGACCACTGTCACAGCAGCCTGCTCAGCCAGCAAGGTCTTAATCTTCCGCGCTGCAACCTTGCCGCCTCCCACTACCACGACTTTCTTCTCTCTGATATTAATCATGACTGGATACATGCTAGCTTCTCCTATTTCTTTTCCCGAAAGATTTTCGCGCTGCGTTTGTAGACTGTATCTGGCTCCTCTAGACGGTCATTGACCAATCGAGCCAGCACAAAAAAGTAATCCGACAGGCGGTTGATATAGATCAAGCCGATCTCATTGACCGCTTCTTCTGCCTCTATAACAGCCACCATCCGGCGCTCCAGACGTCTGGTCATGGTGCGAGCTACATGCAGGAGACTCGCAAATCCGATGGCCGCCCGGAATGATAAAGCGGTCGATTTTCGGAGGAATATGCATATACTCATCCATCCGCTCCTCCAGCCAGCTGACATTGGCTGGCTCTTGCTTGTAGGGACGCAATTCCCTCGGTGTAGCCAAGTCGCTGCCACAGTCAAAGAGATGCTGCTGGATTTCCTCGCATTCCAGACGCAGGTCATCCAAGATGGGATAGTCACGCATCTCAGATACGACATAGCCTAGATGAGAGCATAGCTCATCCATCGTTCCATAAGCTTCGACCCGAATATGGGTCTTGGATACTCGATCCCCACCGTAGAGCCGAGTAAAGCCCTTGTCTCCGTATTTCGTATAAATTCTCATTTTTCTTCTCTGTTGATGATTTGATAAATCTGCTCCATGTCCAAAGACTGGCGCAGGACGTCTGCTAACTTATCATACTCTCTGTCTTTAAAGTCTTTGATACTGACAAGCTGGTCCTCTAGCGGCTCTAAGCCCTTAGCCAGCCGAAGTTCATTCAGGTACTGACGAGTCCATTCTAGATTGTCAAAGACTCCATGAAGGTAGGTCCCTTGCACCTGCCCGCCATAAGCCACAGCTCCATCTAGACGCTCGGTTGCCTCACCATTTTGCTCCTTGATGATGGAAAATGGCTCCAGACTATCCGCAAGCTGGGTTTCTCCCATGTGAATCTCGTAGCCCTCTAGCTCTTGCCCCTCATGCAGGGCTCTGACCTGAGTCGTCCGCTTTGACCGGCTGAAGCACCGTCTCTGTCTCTAAAATACCCAGCCCGCTAATCTCCTCTAAGTCAGACTCTAGGTGCAGCGGGTCGCTAATCTTCTGCCCCAGCAGCTGATAGCCGCCGCAGATACCAAAGATTGACACGCCCTGCTCCAGACACTCGAGAATCTCGGCTTCAAGACCAGACTCACGCAGATAGTTCATGTCTTCGATGGTGTTTTTGCTGCCCGGCAGAATCAAGAGATCCGGCCGACCGATCGCATCACCAGGCTGGACATAGCGGACAGAAACATCCGGCTGGATTTCTAAACTATGAAAATCCGTAAAGTTGGACAGGCGCTTGAGGCTGACAACTGCGATATCCAGACTCTTTCTGCTATCAAAGCGCCGACTCTTCTGCACCAATGCCACACTGTCTTCGCTGTCAATATCCAGCTGGGCATAAGGCACGACTCCGATAACCGGCACCTGAGTCAGCTCTTCAATCATGTCAATGACCGGACTGCAGCAGGGCAACATCACCGCGGAATTTATTGATAATAACACCCTTGATCCGCTTGCGGTCCTCAGGCGGCATGAGCTCAATCGTTCCGTAGATAGAGGCAAAGACGCCTCCCTTATCAATATCCGCCACTAAAATTACTGGCGCATCGACCAGCTTGGCCATGCCCATATTGACAATGTCTCGGTCATTGAGATTGATTTCAGCTGGACTGCCAGCGCCCTCAATAACGATGATATCATTCTCAGCGCCCAGCTCCTCATAGACTTCCTTAATCTTAGGCAGGAGCTGCTGCTTGTATTCATGGTATTCGACGGCATCCATATCCCGCAGTACACTGCCTAAAAAGACGACCTGGGACTTGCGGTCAGATGTTGGCTTGAGCAGAACTGGATTCATGCGGACATCCGGCTCTTTACCAGCTGCCTCAGCCTGAACGACCTGAGCCCGGCCCATTTCATCTCCTTTTTTGGTGATAAAGGAATTGAGCGCCATATTCTGCGACTTAAAAGGCACCACTTCTAGGCCATCCTGCTTAAAAATCCGGCAGAGACCCGCCGCAATAATGCTTTTCCCAGCATCTGAGGCAGTCCCCTGTACCATCAATGATTTGACCATGTTCCATTTCCTCCTAGCTGCTCAAAGAAAGCAGCTTCATTTTCTGCCAGTGGCGTCTGGATAGTCTGATGAAGCTTGACAATCCAAGGTACAGCCAAGCCCGCCTCTACTAGCAGTTCTCCCTGCTGGAAGAAATCAAACTTGCTGCCCTCCGCAATCAAATGCCCCTTCTGCAGCAGATAGGCATAGTCACAGCAATCATACATCAGATCCATATCATGGCTAGATACGATGATGTTGGTTCCAGCCTGAACTAGCTTTTTCATGGTCGCTGCCATCTGGTCCCGCCCTTTTGGATCCAGTCCAGCTGTCGGCTCATCAAGCAGCAGATACTTGGGCTGCAGGGCCAGCATGCCTGCGATGGCCACCCGCTTTTTCTGGCCATAGCTCAGATACTGCAAGGGTCTGTCCTGTAGATGAGAGATGTCCATCATCTCTAAAGCCGTCGCGACTCTGCTTGCTATCTCGTCTTCTTCATAGCCTAAGTTTTCCAAGGCCATGCCAATATCGTCCTTCACAATGGTATAAAAGAGCTGCTGCTCTGGATTCTGAAAGACCATATTGACATGCTGCCGATACTGGAACAAAGCCTTCTTAGAGTCGCCTACAGGCTGACCATCATATAAAATGCTGCCCTTCTGCGGTTTGAGCAGTCGGGTGATGATTTTCATGATGGTAGACTTACCTGAGCCGTTAACTCCCAGAATGCCGGTAATCCGGCCTTCTTCAAAGTCCATAGAAATATCGTGCAACGTTGGATTTTCGTCATACGAAAAAGAAATATTCTTCACTTGTAACATCTAAGTTTCCTATCTACTTTCCATTATAATATAAAAGCAGTCTTATTGTAAATGCGCTTTCATTATTCACTATGCTCTGCATCAAATCTTAGCGTCAGCACCTCATTTAAATGTTCATTATCATCCAGCAGTTTGACAAAGAGAGTATTGGCTAACCTACCCCAAGCCTGGTGTTGCTTCCTTTTATTGTAAAAGGAGAATTTCAAGTCCAAGGTATCCCGAATGGTCACAAACTCATAGAAGACCAGGAAAATGAAGCGATACATGAGGACAATCAAGTCTAGCAGTACCCGCGGGAACGTGCATAGCTTTAAAAAGCCGCAGCATCTGAGCAAAAGGTACCGTCAGGACAAAGAAATAAGTCGAAACCAAGGATGAATAGATGCGCAAGAGGATAAAAATGGTCTGCTGGACAGAGGATTGGCTGATGCCCAGATAGCCCTGACCCAAAGGCAAGGCCAGCAAGAGCTGCTCCTGACTATTCTGATAGGTCAAGACAAAGGTCAAGAGACTAATCAGGATAAAAATACTGGCATGCAGATGCCACTTGAGATAGCGCAGCCAAGGAAGTCGTGCCACATAACAGGTCAAAGGCGCCACCAAGACGATAAGCCCTAGCTGCAGACTCCTGACACCAGAAAAACTAACAGCTAACAAGAGCACATAGATGACAAATTTATAAGCAACCGGCAGATTTTTTTCAGCCGATTTTGATAGGCGTATTTATCAATCGCAAACAAGAGGAGACTCTCCTTTCTAGCTATGTTTTGCGAATACCACAGTAGAGAGCAACTCCGGTTCCAGACAACTTAATCGCTATCAAGAACCAGAGCTCGCTCTTACTGTTGAATACTTTTATTTATGTTCAGAGTTTTCCTTTTGTTGGCCCTGTTTTTTTCCTTTGTGGTAGCCAATGACATAGAAGATGATACCCGCTCCGATACTGCCTTGCAGGGTGAAGAGCAGACTTTCTACTTCTGGACCAGCTGGCTCAAAAATCGGTGAAAACCAAGGCTCGTAGTCCTTTTGGATAGAGCTGATGGCCTGCTCAGCAGCGTCATCTGTTCCGCTATATTCAACACCCTTAGGGGCAAAGACAAAGGCAGTAAGAGTGATGGCTACTGCAGCCAAGATCAAGATGAGATTCTTATATTTTTTCATTTGAACAGACCTGCTCTTTCTTTGATATTTTCTGAGATCAAGTTATAGAGGACAACTGTCAGCAATCCTTCTACGATAGCGATCGGGATTTGAGTGGTCAAGAAGACACCCATGAACTTCAACGCAGAACCAACAAAACCGCTGTTAGCATCTGGGAAGACCAAACCGAGCTGGATAGAAGTTGTCGCATAGGTCGCCAAGTCAGCAATCACAGCACAGATAAAGATAGAAACCGGTGTAGACAGCTTAAGCGATTTAGCAAACTTGTAAACAAAATAACCAACAAATGGACCAACCACTGCCATTGAGAAGGCATTGGCACCCAGAGTTGTCAAGCCACCATGAGCCAAAAGAAGAGCTTGGAAGAGCAAGCAGATGGTTCCCAAAACGCTGATAACGGATGGACCAAACATAGCAGTTCCCAGACCAACCCCTGTCGGATGAGAGCTAGATCCTGTCACAGATGGAATCTTCAAAGAAGACAGGATAAAGATAAAGGCACCGGACAAGGCCAGCATGGTCTTGGAATTTGGATCCTCTGCAACGATTTTCTTGATGCGCATCAAGCCTACGACAAAGAAAGGCAGGAATACGGCGAACCAGAAGATACACCAAAAGAGTGGAAGATAGCCTTCCATGATATGCATAGCTGACACAGACTGGGTACTCAGTACCGCCAAAATAGCCAGCAAGGCCACAAAAGTTACTTTTTTATTTTTCAATAGTTTCATATTTTTTTCCTTTACTAAGAACCTAAGCTCAAAAGGATGAATGCCTATCCATGAACATGGGTTCTGATATTAAAAAATCTTCTTTTTCACGAGGAAGGTAGTAAAATAAGGCAGCTTGGTTTCTGGTGTGATTCCTTCTAGGCCCAGCAGAGTCTGCTGCTTATCCGTCGAAGAATTACTAACCATAAAAGTCTGCTGCAAGAGACCGAGCTTTTCGAGAAGGGGCAGGACAGTATCTAGGTGATTGGCCACCTTCATGATCACAATCGAGTCATGCAGCTCAAGCGCCGCCTCAATCTTCTCAGCAGAAGCCGTAGCCGGCATGACCGCCAGAGACTCCTCATCCATGGTCAGGGGCTGACCTAGCTCGGAAGCCATGCTGCAGAAAGAGGTGATACCAGGGATAGTCTGACAGTCGATTTCCTTTTCCAGCAGAGCCAGCAGATAGCTATAAGTGCTGTAGACCATGGGGTCACCCAGTGTGATAAAGCCGACATTCTTGCCAGACTTGACATCCTCTGCGATTTCAGCAGAGATGGCCTGCCATTGGACTTCTTTGGTCGAATTGGAACGAACCATAGGGAAATGCCGCTGCTTGATTTCCAAATGCTCTTTCAGGTAAGGATCTGCAATACCTAATGCAAAGCTCTTGCTCCCCTTCTTAGCCTCTGGTGTATAGAGAATATCTAAGTCTTCCAAAAGCCGACTGGCCTTGATAGTCACTAGCTCGCTATCACCCGGTCCCACACCAATTCCGTAAAATTTTGCCATTCCTTCCTCCTATTCGATGATTTCTTCTAAGTGCTGGATGTAGAGCTGTTGAACTTCAGGGTATTCGCCCAGACCAACCAGATGAGCCTTGACTTCATATCCCTGCTCCTTGAAGAAGTGATACCAAGACCCTTCCTCATCCGAGCTCATATCATTGGTCGCATGGTCGCCCGCCACCAACATGAAAGGTGCTAGATGCACTTCTCGAACACCCTTTTCTTTTAGTTCCTGCTCAATCAACTCAACCGGAGGATAACTCTCTACACATCCGATATAGACTGAGTTTCCTTTCATCATATGATCCAAGGCCGCATAAGCTGTAAAAGCATAATGCTGACTGCCATGGCCCATCAGAAACTGTTGCTGCATCTTGACCCCTCATGGCCATACCGTTCCAGCAGAATATCCTTGACAGCCTCATAGTCTTCCTGACTGTTGAGCAGAGGCTTGGCAACGACCAGCTTTTTAAAAGCTGATTCAAACTCTTTGGCTTGGGCAAGAATCTTTTCATACTCGCTGCCCAAAATGACATGGAGAGGCTGGATATAGACCTCCTCAGTGCCCGCTTCCAAGAGCTGCTCTAACACCTCTTTGACCGTAGGAATATCTAGCCCTTCCTGCTTCTTAATCCGCCGTCTAACGACATTTGAGGTAAAAGCTCGGTGGACCGGATAGTCTGGAAAATGTTCCTGAATAGCCTGCTCACAAGCCTCGATTGTTTTGCGTCTGGTCTCGGGATAGGTCGTTCCGAAACTGACTACTACTATAGCTTTACTCATGATGCACCTCCTTTCAGAGAATTTCCCGACATTTATCGATGATGGAAGCGATGGTCGCTTCATCTGTCTCAACAATCTTGCTAAAGCCTGCTTCCTCTAAAACAGCCCGCGTGCTGGCACCCATGACAACGATAGGAACTTCCTTCCAGTCAAATCCAGCTTCTTGACTGGCTGCGACAAAGTTCATGGCCGCAGCAGAGTTCGGAAGACAGACAACTTCAATCTCTGACCAATTGGCACTGTTAATCTGACTGTCAAAGGCCAGCCTATGGCTAGCAATAATCGGCAGCGAATAGAGTTCTGCTAGACTGGCTTTCTTATGCTCAGCTGTCAGAATATACCAGTTGCCGCCTTCTTTTTCCAGAGCAGCCGCGAAATCCGTATCCGACTGCTGAGGCGTCATCCGATCCAGCACAATGCCCGCTCGCTTCGATAGACTTAGCCGTATGATGACCAATAGCTGCAAAGCGGATGTGCGGCAGACTGCGCAAGTCTTTGCCTGCCTTGCGGAGGGCTTTCAAGAAGAGCGGCCAGCTCTGCATGTCTGCAAAGAGGAGACCGTCTACCTGCTCCAAGTCCGGCAGCTGCAAGTCTAACTCTTCAACCAAATCTCGAGCAGGGAAAGTGGTCAGCGCAGCTCCAGCATCCCTGAGCAAACGAGGAAGTCTGCCAGTCTCTGATTGCTGGATGAAGATTTTCCGGCCGAAAAGCGGCAGATTCTCATGGAAATTTAGCTGCTGTCTATAGGCTACGACATCACCTACCACGATGACACTAGGTGCTTTAAAGTCCGCAGCTTCTGCTAGTTCTACGATGTTGCCCAAGGTTCCGTCCACTGAGCGCTGCTGAGGATGGGTTCCCCATTCAACGATGGCGGCTGGCTTGTCCTTGCCATAGCCTCTAGCCGTCAGCTCTTGGACGATGGAAGGCAGATTTTTCATGCCCATGAGGAAGACCAAGGTTCCTTTGAGCTCAGAAATGGCTTCCCAATTGAGCATTTCTGTCTCATCTTTGAGATGGGCAGTAAAGACATGGAAGCTAGTCGCTACATCCCGATAAGTCATAGGAATCCCTGCATAGGTCAGACCAGCCACAGCAGAGGTGATGCCTGGAACCACTTCAAAGTCCACACCAGCTTCCACCAGCTTGACTCCTTCTTCTCCGCCTCGGCCAAAGATATAGGGATCGCCACTCTTGAGGCGGACTACCCGCTTGCCCTGACGGGCTTTTTCGATAAGAATCTTTTTCAATTTCTTCCTGTCGGATGCAAGGGCTGGCCTGGCTTTTTTTGCCGACATCTATCTTTTTCGCAGTCAGACTTTAGATGCTGAAAGAGCTCTTGATTGACTAAACGGTCAAAGACCAATACATCTGCTTCTTGAAGACGTCTCTTGCCTTTGAGGGTCAACAACTCCGCATCGCCTGGACCTGCTCCCAGTAATGTTACTAAACCGGACATTTTTTTCTCCTTTTTATTAGCTATTTTTGTCAGATAAGCCTCTAGCTCTTCTAAGCTAGAAACCATCTGCGGATAGGCCACAATTGGCCGAGAGATGATAATGCAGTCCATCCCCAGCTCTTGACAGCCATCAATCTTTTCACGAATACCACCGACGGTACCGCTCTCCTTGGAAACAAAGACATCTGCCCCCGAGCGCAGCAAGAGCTCTTTATTGCACTCTTTGGAAAATGGAGCCTTAATCGCATCAATCTGATCCGCTACCAGTCCCAGCTGCTCACAAGCCAGAAGCACTTCTGAAGTCGGCAGAACACGCACGACAATCCGCTGCTCTGGCAAACCCTTGACAAAGAGCGGCAAGGTCTTGCTACCCGTTCCCAGATAGACTGTCTTGTAGCCGCGCTTGGCAATCTCATCAATCGCTTCTTGGGTCGAATGCACCACGATGGCTCCGCTCAAATCCAAGGTCGCCTGACGTTCAAAGCGCAGGTAAGATACACCGGCCATCTCTGCCGCCCGAATGGCTTCCTTAGATACGATGTCCGCAAAAGGATGGGTTGCATCAATGATTTCATCCACATCATTCTCTTTGATAAAGGCAACCATGTCCTCAGCTGTCAGCCGGCCCTGAATGACTGGCTGGCCGTATTTGGAAGCCAAATGCCGGCCGTAGTCTGTGACAACAGAGCTGGTCACATCAATCTTTAATCGGTCAAGCACTTCTAAAATAGCGGTGCTGTCAGATGTCCCTCCCAGCAATAATTTCATCATAAAGTATATCCTCGAGGTGTGATCATGCGTCCGTTTTTAACATAAGTTTCTTTGTTACCAACGATAACGATTGTCGTCATATCTACCAAAGTTTCATCCAAGTCTTTGATAGTCGTCAAGATGATTTCCTCATCCTTACGGCCAATGTCCTTACCGATACCGACAATCGTATCCTCTGACTTATACTCAGACATGATAGAAAGTGCTTTTGCTAGATGGTCTGGACGTCCCTTACTCCGAGGGTTGTAAAGGCAGACTACAAAGTCACCTTGAGCTGCGGCATGCAGACGCTTCTCAATCATTTCCCAAGGCGTCATCAAGTCACTCAGACTGATGTGACAGAAGTCGTTCATGAGGGGAGCTCCCATAGCTGCAGCGGCACCCAGACTAGCTGTAATACCTGGAACCACTTTAACTTCTACATCACTGGCATCTCCCAGCAATTCTAAAATCAAGCCAGCCATCCCATAGACTCCGGCATCTCCACTGGAAACAACTCCGACATTTTTGCCAGTCTCTCTAGCCAAATCAATAGCCTTTTGACAACGGTCGATTTCCTGGCGCATACCATTCGCTACGAGCTCCTTGTCCTTGACCAAATCAAGAATCAATCGCATATAAGTCGAGTAGCCGACGATAATTTCACAATCGGCTATAGCAGCCAATGCTTCTTGTGACATCAATTCTTTTTTACCTGGGCCTAATCCGATAACGTATAACATATATTTTTTCTCCTTTATGGGTATAATAAAATTCTATAATGGCAGTTGGTTCATAAGACCGTCTGCTCTTTTTGATTTACTTTTTGGTTATTGCTTTTGCAAGCGCATAGGTACAGCCGTTCTTAGCAAAGCGCTCTGTCAGGATTTGACCCTGACTGGCCAAATCTGCGCTGGCCAAGGCGACACTACCGACCCCGACTGTCTTTTTGACAAAATCTGACTGAGGATAGCGGTCTGCTACGACAGACAGCTCCTCCTTACTAAAGTCTCAAAGGGACAGCCCAATTCCTCAGCCAAGGCCAAAATAGCTGCTTCATCTTTCTTGACATCAATACTGACAATTTTAGAAATCTCACCGGCAGAAATCCCTTGCTGCTGACAAAATTCCTCAAAGCCTTCTCGGAAGACAGCAGGAGCCACATCTTTCCTAGCACCAACTCCTAAGATATAGGGTTGAGGATAGATGAGAGCCAGATTGTCTCTTTGAATGTCCTTTTTTTCTGCAGTCAGCAGAATCAGCGGTTCCGTTCCTTTGAGAACAGCCGCAAGTTCTTCCTCATCCACTAGAGTCAGACCGCGAAGGTCCGTGACCCAGTCCTTTTCCTGATAGAAATAGACTGTTCGGCCGCTGCCTAGATAGCTGTTGAAAGGTTTGATGAACTCTCTCAATTCCGGTCGCCAGCCATTGACTGATTGGGCCAGATTGTCCAGAGCTGTTACATTCTGCACATCTGTCGCTGTCGTGATAACAGGATTGGAACCGAGCAATTCTGCGATGTCTAGCGTCACTTGATTGGCTCCGCCTAGATGTCCGCTCAGCAGGCTGATGACATTGGTCGCTTTCTCATCCATGACAACCACTGCTGGGTCAGTCGCCTTGTCTTTCAAGACCGGAGCAATAGCTCGCACAACTGCCCCGATAGCCATGATACAAATTAGGACATCCACTTCCTGAAAGAGCTGACCAAGCGCCTCAATCACACGTCCTTCGATGGCAATGACCCTGTCATCTGCCAAGCGAGGCGTCGTATAGATAGGAATTTCCTTGCCCAACTTTTCTCGCAGGGTCAGAGCCAAGTCCTTGCCGACCGCTGTCACTGTTGCAATTGCGTAGCGAGGTTGAGAATTACTTGGCATGGCTGCTCTTCCCCCCGTCTGAACTCATGCTGAAAATCTGCATGGTAGAGCTTGGAATAGTAGAATTCCTGACCTAAAAAGTCACCGACCAAAATCAAAGCTGTCTTTCTAATCTTAGCTTCCTTGACTTTCTCAGCAATGTTAGTCAAATCGCCAAAGACCTTCTTTTCATCCGGCCAAGTCGCCTTGTAAATGACTGCTACAGGCGTTTCTGGAGGATAGCCACCCTCGATTAGCTCGCTGACAACCTTTTCAATGCCTTGAACGGACAGGAAGATGGCCATAGAGGTCCGGTGCTGAGCATAGCTTTTCAGGGATTCCCGATCTGGCACAGGCGTCCGGCCAGCCATCCGAGTGATGATGAGGCTTTGAGAAACCTCTGGTACGGTATACTCTGCCCCGATACTGGAAGCAGCTCCCAGAAAAGAACTGACGCCCGGCGTACAATCAAACTCTATGTCGCGCTTCTTCATCTCTTCGATCTGCTCTCGAATGGATCCATAAATGGAGAAATCTCCCGTCTGCAAACGAACCACATCTTTACCAGCCTTGACTCCAGCTTCCATGACATCGATGATTTCCATCAAGTGCATGCTAGCGCTGTCGTGAATCTCAGCTCCTTCCTTACAGTAGTTGAGCAGGTCTGGATTGACTAAGGAGCCTGCGTAAATGACCACATCAGCCTCAGACAGCTGCTTGTAACCTTTGAGCGTAATCAGCTCCACATCACCTGGGCCAGCTCCAACAAAATGTACTTTGGACATCAATTAGCCTCTCTTTCTTTTTTCTTACAGGAAACGATAATGGTCGGATTCTGAGGCTTGAAAGTAGTGCCCCTTGCCTATAGCTGTCCAGCGGCTAGCCTGAACTGAGACAATCTCTAGATCCTCCCAGTCCATCTGCTCCGCTATTTGAGCCGCTTCCAGAGCATTCTCCAGCAGGATAAAGTTCAAGACCAGCCGACCGCCCGGCTCCATGAGTTGGGCACACCAGTCAAAAATCTCCTGCATATTGCCCCCGGTTCCTCCGACAAATGGCATCAAAGCTGCCTTCCAGCTCGATCGGAGCCAGTCCTTGATGGAGACGGACATTGTGGCAGCCAAAGTGCTGGATATTCTCCTGCGTCAAGGCCACCGCGTCTTCATTTCGCTCCACTGCCACCACTTCCAGTTCTGGATAGGTTCGGGCTGCCTGAATCGTAACACTGCCAGTTCCAGAGCCGACATCCAGCATGCGCTTGGCCCGATGCAGCTCCAACTTATCCAAACTGATGGCTCTGACTTCTTCCTTAGTCATTGGGACCTTAGCCCTGATAAATTCCGAATCCCTCATCTAACACCACCACCACATTCATTTCATATTCTCTATCTTCTACCTCACTCGCAGGCAGAATGGTAATACGCTCGTCTTCATAACTCAGCTGCTCACCGATGACCAGCACCTTATCCAAGCCTCTTTTAACAGCCTCTTGAGCAATCTCGTAGGGGCCAACTTTCTGATCTGTCACCATAAAGACTTTTGACAGACTCATAATCAAGTCAAAGTTTGGTGCCTTAGCGTGACTGCTGGTCAGATAAGCATCGTTCATGGGGAGGGCAATTCTGCTGGCCAGATACTGCATAGCGCTGATACCCGGCGAGATGACCACGCGTCCCTTAAACTTCTCTGATAGCCATTTGCCCAAACCGTAAATTAGCGGGTCGCCTGAGGCCAGATATAGAATTTCTTCATCCTCACCAAAGCTTTCCAGCAATTCTGCCAGCGCAGCTAATTTTTTAGGAGGGACTAGGCCCTTATCCTTATAAGCCGGCGGTAAAATTTCCAGATGGCGTTCACTTCCCAAAATGCGGTCAGCCTTCTCAAAATAGGCTTCCTGTCCCAGAAGACCATAGCTCGGATCTCCCGGACCAATTCCGATAACATAAATCATGTCCATTCCTCCTTTATCTGCTCTAAAGGCTGGGTTGATGCCAGATAGCCTTCCTCAGTTCCAAAGACAACCACTTCAATACTGACTTCCGGCTTACGATAGCGAAGCAGACGCTCACTTCTAGCCTTGATCTTATCCGCCAAGACCTGATAGACACCCTCGTAAGAAAATTCTTTAATGGCTGTCCCAGCTGCCTCGGTCGTCAAGCACTTGTCAACCTTTTCCAGTAGCTCCATAGGCGCCCCCATCAGGGCTAGATTAGCCACCAGTGTTTCCATACGAGCATCCGAGTCTTTGCTGTGGGTAGAGAAAATCCCAGCCGCCACTTTGACAAACTTGCCCATGTGACCAATCATCAAAACCTTGGTAAAGCCGATCCGCTGCACTTCTTTGAGGACATGGCCGACAAAGTTACTCATATTGACAATGCGCCCAGCTGGAATCCCCACAGTATTAGTAGCAAAATCTTCACCGTAATTCCCTGGCACCAAGACGACTGAGCGATGTCCTTGGTTATAGAGCATGGTTAACTCGATCGTTATGGACGCCTTCCAGCTATCCTCGGACATAGGATTGACAATCCCTGTCGTTCCCAAGATTGAAATGCCGCCGACAATGCCTAGTCTGGAGTTGTAGGTCAGTTTGGCCGTTTCTTCCCCACCAGGAACGGAAATGATAACCCGTGCTCCACAGTTGGGACCGATAATCTCACGGACATGCTGCTCAATCATCCGTCTAGGAGTCGGATTGATGGCTGCCATGCCGACATCGCAGGCCAGTCCTTTCTCGGTTACACGCCCGACGCCCTGACCACCGTCAATCTCGATTTCCGTCTGATCTGGCAGAAGGGTCACGGTCGAATAAATCAAGAGGCCGTGCGTCGCATCCGCATCATCACCACCATCTTTTTCAATGGCCGCTGTCGCTTCTTCTGTTCCAAAGGAAGGATTGTGAACATCCATGGTCACTTCCACACCTGAAGCCGTATGAACAGTAACCTTTTCTTCTCTTTCCTGATTTAAGATCATGCTCAAGGCTGCAACGGTCGCCGCTGTCGCACAAGTGCCAGTCGTAAAACCTTTTCTTAATTTCTTTCCATTGACATAAGCGTATTCATCCATCATCAGCCCTCTCCTTTCTCCGGAGCCTGCTTTTTATCTGAAACACTGTAACGCTCATAGTCGGTCGTATTTAGCTTGAGCTGGTAGAGGATGGCATTGATGACCGCCGCCGCAATGGTACTGCCGCCTTTTGACCCAGTGCCGCGATAGAAGGTACCGGACTTTCATGCAGTTTGAGCTTAGATTCTGCCGCTCCGACAAAGCCGACCGGAACCCCGACAACCGCATCCGGCTGCAAGCTTCCCTCTTCGACCATATCCAAAACCTTAAAGATAGACGTTGGAGCATTCCCAAAGACAAAGAGCTTTGGACCGTCCACTTTGGCTGAATATTCTACAGCAGCCATGGAACGAGTAATTCCCTTTTCCTTAGCTTCCTGAAAGATTGCTGGCTCATTGACCAGACAGCGATAGGAAACACCTAGGTCATCCAGCAATTTCTTATTAAACCGCCCAAGACCATGGTCGTATCCGTAAAAATCGTGCCCTTGTTTCGGAGGACGTAGAGGATTTTCTCAATCACCTGATTGGAAAACTTGATATTGTAGAGGTAGTCAAAGTCTGCACTGGTAAAGACCACCCGCTTGAGCACTGCCTCTTCAAAAGGATCCGAAAACTGAATATCTGGATGCTCTTGGTCAATAATTTCCTGAATCTTGCTGAAACTAGCTTCTTCAATCTTGTGTGCTGCTTTTAGATAGGACATCTAGTTCTTTCCTCCTTCTTTACTGGATGGTGTAGAGTAGCGGACATAGTCATCCGTCACCACTTCTCTCAGCTGGTAGATAATGGCATTGATAATGGCTACAACAATCGTACTGCCGCCTTTTCTGCCGACATTGACAAGGGCAGGAAGACCTGACTGAAGCAGCTCTTCTTTAGATTCTTCAACATTGATAAAACCGACCGGAACCCCAATCACAGCGTCTGGTTCTACCAGTCCCTGCTCTGCTAGCTCAATCAGATAAGACAAGGCAGTCGGAGCACCACCAAAGGCGAATACTTTAGGCCCTTCAATCTTGGCTGCTATCTCAACAGCCGCCATGGCTCTGGTAATCTGCTTTTCCTTGGCCAGTTCAACCACTTCTTCATCGCTTATCAAACAGCGATAGCTCACACCCAGCTGGTCAAGTACGCGCTTGTTAATCCCATTGAGAGAGATATTAGAGTCCAGTAGAATGGTTCCCTTAGCTCTAATTACTTCTTCTATTTTTTTAAGGACGTCATGCTCAAAGCGCATGGTATAGAGATAATCGAAATCTCCTGTCGTATGGATAGCCCTCTTGATAATGGATTCTTCCATTTCCGAATGGAAGACATAATCAGGATCTTTTTCAGTAATCGTAGACTGAATAATCTGAAAGCTCTTTTTCCTCGATAGAGGAAGGATTTTGGATATAGGTCATAGTATACTCCTAGAAATATGCTTGCTTTACTAAATAAAAAAAGAGTGAACAAGATTAAACCTGTCATGGTGCTTGTATAAAGGAGAGAGATAGCCGTCTGAATATCATCCGCCGCAACCGGTCTGGAAGCCTCTCCAATGGTCGGCTTCTCAATCAGCTCTCCGTGATAGACATGCGGTCCGCCCAGCTGAATGCCCAAAGCCCCAGCCACAACTGCCTCCGAAAAAGCACTGTTGGGACTGGCATGCTGATAGCGATCCCGCCAGCCAATCCGCAGAGCCCCTTTGAAATCCAGCAGTAAAATCTGACTGCTGAGAATCAAGAAAAAGCCAAGTCAAACGCGCAGGAATCAGATTGGCTAGGTCATCCATCTTGGCAGATATGAGACCAATTTTTGCGATATTTCTCCGTCTTATAGCCCACCATAGAGTCCAAGGTATTGATGGCCTTATAGGTCATAGCTAGAATGGGGCCGCCTAGAAAGAGGCATAGCAGTGGACCGATAACCCCGTCGCTAGTATTTTCAGCCACCGTCTCAATCGTCGCCTTACTGATTTCCTCTAGTGTCAGCTGAGAAGTTTCACGGCCGACAATCATGCCAACTTGCTTTCTAGCTTCTTCCAAAGTACCAAACTTGAGCGTATGGTAAACCTTTTGGGCCTCAAAAGCTAGACTCTTAGTCGCCAGACTGGCATAGGCCAGATAGATCCAGACGATCCAGTAGAGGACCGGATGGACCAGGCCAGCTAACCAGAGTAACCCGTAGCTCACCCCCAACGCCAAGGCAACCGTTGTCAGCCAGAGGAAAAAGCCAAATAGATAGGGCGAAAACTGCCTTTTCTCCTGCAAGCGCATGCATAGATAAATATAGGAACCTATCCACTTGACTGGATGAGGCCAGCTATAGGGGTCGCCAATCAGCCAGTCCAGTAAGACGGCTAGAAAAATTGCAATGAGTGTCATATCAATTCGCCTCTTTGATATAGTTCAGCCAGTTGGCCAGTAGCTGCTCATCCTGATAAAAATGAACATGCAGGTAGCTGGCAAAGGTACGGCCCTTTTGATAACCGCCTGTCCAGGCAGCTACGACCTGACCGTCTCTGACCTTCTCGAGCTTGAGGACCGTATCTTCCTCCGTCTCAAAGACCGAATGATGAAACTCATGTCCCCTGACCGCAGTAGCTTTAGGACCAAAAAGACTGTCTACCTGCGTTTCTGCTTGGCAATAACCAAAGCTTTTCAGGCCAGGGGTCATCAGGCTCTTGCCCTTGAAAATACCGACCATTTCATAGACCTGACCCTCTACTTCCAGCAGCTCTCCCAGATACATGAGTCCGCCGCATTCTGCGTAGATTGGCCGGCCCTGCTCGTGAGCTTTCTTAACCGAAGCCCGGAAATCAGCATTTGTCATCAGCTCCTGAGCATAGACTTCTGGAAAACCACCGCCAAAATAATAAGCATCTGCAGCTGGCAATTCCTTATCCTTCAGAGGGCTGAAAGGCACTAGCTGGACATTGAGCTCTCTTAAAAAGTCTAGATTATCTTCGTAGTAAAAGTGGAAAGCATCATCAAAAGCATAAGCCAAAGTCAAGGGCTGATCGTTTCGAATATGAAAAGGATTGGCCATCTGCTTATCGGGAAGTTCTGCCTTTTCCAGCAGCCTATCTAGATTTATATGCTTGGCTGCTGCCGCTCCTAACTCCTCAAATCGACGATCCAAATCATCCATTTCTACGTCAGGGATTAGACCCAGATGGCGCGATGGCAGCTCTGCAGTTGCATTCTTAGGCAGATAACCCAGCACTTCGACATCCGTGTAACGCTCAATGGCGCCCTTGATGAGTTCATAGTGGTTCTGTGAAGCTACCCGATTGATAATGACCCCAGCAATATCCAAATCCGGATCAAAAGTCGCAAAACCATGGACCATAGCAGCCGCTGAGGTGGATGTCGCTTTCCCATCAATAATCAAGACAACCGGAATGCCCAACTTCTTAGCAACAGAAGCAGAAGACGCACAGTCCTTGTCTGTTCCCAGACCATCAAAGAGCCCCATGACTCCTTCGACCACTGCCACATCCGCATCTCCATGCCATTTATAGTAGGACCAAGCCAGACTCTGATCGTCCGGTATCATAAAGCTGTCCACATTCCGCGACGGTCGCTTGGTAATCCGACTATGATAAGCTGTATCAATATAATCAGGTCCTACCTTATAAGGCTGGACCTGATAACCTCTGTCTGCCAGAGCTTTCAAAATCCCTAGGGTAACTGTGGTCTTTCCAACACCGCTGGAAACACCAGCCAGCATAAATTGCTTCATCGCTTTACTCCAGATTCGCTGATAAAAAAAGTACTACAAAAAAATAAGGAATTTTTTTATTTTTTTGTAGCACCGTTGCTCACTTATATGTAGAGCAAACACCCCGTTGTGTTCGCTTCCAGTTCTTATATTAAATTTATTTTAATATAAAGCATAAGAACTGTCAAGTTTTTGATAGAGCATCTGCGAAAAAAGTCAGGATTTTAGAGCGTGTTCACTGAAAATTGAGCATTTTTTACAATTCTGTTAAATTTAAAAAAACATCAGAAAAACGAACATTCCTGATGTTTTATTTGAGCATCAACCTGCATCTTCCTCTACAAACTGACTATTATAGAGGTCCGCATAGAAGCCATTCTGATTCATGAGTTCATCGTGGTTGCCCTGCTCGATGATATCCCATCGCGCATGACCAAGATAAGATCCGCATTACGGATAGTAGACAGGCGGTGGGCAATGACAAAGGAAGTCCGTCCCTCCATGAGTTTGTCCATCGCCTTTTGAATCAGCTCCTCCGTCCGCGTATCAACTGACGAAGTTGCCTCATCCAAGATCAAGAGCGGCGCATCTTTCAGCAGAGCACGAGCAATCGTCAATAGCTGCTTCTGACCGACCGATAAGTTAACCGTATCATCCAACACTGTATCATAGCCCTGCGGCAGAGTCATGATAAAGTGATGAACACCGACCGCCTTCGCTGCGGCGATAACTGCTTCATCTGTCACATGCTCCTGATTATAAATCAAGTTCTCCCGAATCGTCCCCTCAAAGAGCCAGGTATCCTGCAAAACCATTGAAAAGGCATCGTGAACCTCGGAGCGTTTCATATCCTTAATATCTATACCATCAATGCTGATACGCCCTTTATTAATTTCATAGAACTTCATAAGGAGATTAACGATAGTCGTCTTACCAGCACCCGTCGGGCCGACAATGGCAATCTTCTGTCCGGCTTTGGCCTGGGCTGAGAAATCATGAATGATTGTCTGGTCTGGCTTGTAACCGAAGAAGACATCTTCAAAGGCAACATCTCCCTTGACAGCAGTAAGCTGCTGCTTTTTATGCTGGTCGTCTTCCATATCAGGCTCAGCCAGAAATTCAAAGACACGAACCAGTGCTGCTCCAGCCTGCTGCAAGACGGCGATACCTTGGGCAATCTGTGACAAAGGCTGAGAGAAGGTCCGCACATAAACCATAAAGGCGACGATAATTCCTATACTAATAGAACCATTAATCGCCAGAGCAGCACCGACCAAAATAACCATCACATAGGCAAAATTCCCCGTAAAGAACATGAGCGGCATCATCATGCTAGAGATAAATTGCGATTTCCAAATACTGTTATAGAGATTGTGATTGAGAACTGCAAAGCGCTCCTTAGACTGCTCAATGGCATTATAGCTGGTAACAACATTATGACCAGAGTACATCTCCTCCACATAACCGTTTACCGCAGCCAGATCGTTTTGTTGGGCGGTGAAATAGCCCTGAGACTTGCCCATGATGAGACCGACAAAGACAAAGCCTAATACAGTAGCCAAAATGGTTACCAAGGCCAAGATCCAGTTCATGAAGAACATGGTCAAAACCACAGCCACCAAGAGCAGGCTGGCAGAGATAACATTTCCCCAGACTCTGGTTGAGGGATTGGCCGACCGTATCTACGTCATTGGTCACGCGCGACAGAGTATCCCCCTGAGAATGAGCATCAAAATAGCCCAACGGCAGCTTGTTAATTTTCTCTGCAATGGCTGTCCGCAGTTGCTTAGAGAAATACTGGATAACCGTACTGATGATAAAGGATTGGCCGTAGTTGAGCAGGGCTCCGACTGCATAGAGCACGGTCAGCAGAAGGGCAATCTCAGACACAGCTTTCAAATCAATACTGGTAGCCAGACCATCAGAAATGAGATTGGTAATTTCTTTTAATTTATTTGGCCCATAGACCGTGATAATGTTTGACAAGACAGCTCCCACAAATGCCAAAGCAAGAGGAAGCTGGAAGCCTTTGAGATAAGGCCGTATCTGGCTAAATAATGAAGGCTTCTTATTTTCCATTTTCTAATTCCTCCTTGGATAATTGTGAGTAGGCAATTTCTTGATAGACTTCGTTGCTGGCCAAAAGTTCTCGGTGGGTACCTTGACCGACCACCTTACCAGCATCCAAGACCAAGATTTGATCCGCATCCATGATAGTAGAAATCCGCTGCGCCACGATTAGCTTGGTCATATCCTGCGTCCGCTCAGCCAGTTCCTTGCGCAAAATGCGGTCTGTCTTATAGTCTAGCGCTGAGAAGGAGTCGTCAAAGATGAGGATTTCTGGCTTACGAGCCAAAGCTCTGGCAATGGCCAAGCGCTGACGCTGGCCACCAGAGAAGTTGGTCCCGCTTTGAGCCACTTCAGCTTTCAGCCCTTTTCCTTCTCTTGGACAAAGGGTTTAGCCTGTGCAAGGTCAAGAGCCTCCCACATTTTCTGCTCATCCAGCGGGCTTTCTTTGCTTTGACCGAAGTCCAGATTGCTCTCGATATCGCCAGAGAAAAGCACCGCCTTTTGCGGGATGTAGCCGACCTTATTATGCAGGTCTTCCAGCTGGTAATCCTGAACATTGACACCATCTACCAGAATCTCTCCTTCAGTTACATCGTAGAAACGAGGAATGAGATTGACTAGCGTGGATTTCCCTGAACCAGTTGAACCGATAAAGGCCACGGTATCACCAGCCTGCGCTGTAAAGCTGACATGCTCAATGACCGCTTCTGAATTCTTGGAATAGCGGAAGGACACATCTCGAAAGACCACCTCTCCCTTGCTATCCGCTGCTGCCTTAGGCTGTTCTGGACTGGTGATAGAAGAATGCAGGTCCAGTACTTCATTAATCCGGCCAGCCGATACAATGGTCCGAGGCAGGACGATGAAGAGGGCCCCCATGAGCAAGAATCCAATCACAATCTGCATAGCATAGGACATAAAGACGACCATATCACTGAAGAGTGGGAGACGCTCCTGCAGCCCAGCCTCCTGGATCAAATAAGCACCAATCCAGTAAATAGCCAGTGTCAATCCGCTGGAAATCCCCATCATAACTGGATTCATCATAGCCATCAGACGACCGATGAAAAGATTAAGTCGGGTTACTTCATCATTGGCCGCCGCAAATTTCTCATCCTGATAATCCTCAGCATTGTAAGCCCGGACCACGCGAATCCCAGTCAGACTCTCTCTAGTGACACTGTTTAGCTTATCGACCAAGCGTTGCGCAACTGACTGTTTGGGAAAGGCCAATGTCACCAAAACTACTGTCAGCAGGATATTGACTATAACAGCAATAAGAACTGCTATCAGCCAGTTCTCGGACTTGCCAATAATCTTGGTCATGGCCCAAATCGCCATAATCGGTCCCCTGGTCACCACCTGAAGCCCCATGGTAATTAAGGTCTGTACCTGGGTAATATCATTTGTCGTCCGAGTCAGCAGACTAGGGATTGAAAATTTCTTAATCTCCGTCTGCGAATAGTCTAGCACACGGTTGAAAATATCGCTCCGCAAGCTCTGGGTAAAGCTGGCTGCTATACGAGCGGCAAAAAGCCAACCACAATAGCTGACAGCAAGCTAGCAAAAGACAGGCCGATCATTTTCAGACCTGGCTCCCACAAATCTGCCAAACCAGTCCCTGGTGTTTGCAGCAACTCTGTAATCGTCGAAATATAGGTTGGAACTTCTAATTCCAGATATACCGTTAGGAAGGTGAAGAGCACACTGAGAACAATCATGCTCACTTCCCTTACCGTCAGCCGTTTAACTAACTTAAACATCTTTTCCTCCATGTTCTAAACTTTCGATATTCTGATAAAACTTGGCCATGACTTGAGAAAAAATCAGCAGTTCCTGCTCAGAAACACCATTCAAAATAGAACGGTCCATTTCCTCAAAAAAGTCACGGATTTTCTTCATTCTTTCCTGCGACTGCGGAGTAAGACGGATATACTTGGCCCGCTTGTCCGTCTTGCTCGTTTCCAGCTGGATAAAGCCATTCTTCTCCATCCTTTTCATTAAGTTAGAGGCCACCGATTTGGAAATATCCAACTTCTGCTCAATATCCTTGATAAGAGTATTCTTCCCCTCTTCCGTACGACAGGCGACAATATGCAAGACTTGCCCCTGTGGCCCAGCCATGGACTCAATTCCTTGCTCCTTGGCAAGTTTTTCCACTATGAGATGAATCTTTCGTCCAAAACGCTTCAATTCCAGTAAAGGCTTATCCATACCTGTATCCTTTGTAAAAATAGTTTTCGTGAGAACTATTTTAACACAAGAAAAAAGAAAGTCAAGAAAAAAGTTTCCATGAGAACTATTTTTTCAACAAGAAAAAAAGCGAAGAAAATTTCTTCACCCTTCCTTTCAAACTGACAAACAGCCTAAAAATTGATTGGTCCCGCATTAAAATTTTGAAGAAGAAGCGAGGAATAGAGCCCCTCCAATGATAAGGAGAATGCCTGCAATCCAGCCTATAAATGGAATGGGCGCGATGTTGCTGCTTCCGACGATAAGGAGGACGCCCGCTGCGACACTGAAACGCATTTGACCTTTGTAATAAGCCAAGGAAGTAATTCCCAAGCCCAGAGCTGCCAATTTAATCACCGCTCCCAGTAAATTCAGGCCAGAATCACCTAGTAGGGCTGAAAAAGGAACAAAAAAGATATTCGAGAGCAGCAAAATAGTCCCTCCAATCAAACCAACCAGACCGCTTATCAGTGCTAAAGTTTTTGTTTTCATTTACATCTTGCCTCCTTCAATATTATTCTGCTAATTATCTCTAATTTTAGACATTTTTGCAATTTTGTCAAATTTTTCTAAATGATAATCCCTTCCAAATGATCCAATTCATGCTGGCAGATTTGGGCAGGCAGGCCTTTCAAGGTCATGGTCTGCTGCTGCCAATTTTTATCCAGATAATCGACTGTGATTTCCTGATAACGTTGGGTGGGACGACCTCCAGTCAAGGACAGGCAGCCCTCTTCTGTCTGATAAGGCCCTGATTTAGAGCGCAACACCGGATTAAACATGACTACTGGCACCAAGCCATATAGAAAGATAATGACTCGCTTACGCTCGCCAATCATATTGGCTGCGAGCCCTATACAGTTTTCTCGATTGGCCTGCAGAGTATCCTGCAAGTCTTGAGCCAGATAAAGGTCTTCTCTACTTGCTTGCTCTGATGGTTGCTGCAGGAAGAAAATATCTTTGACAATTGCTTTTTCCATTACTTTTCCTCATAGAGAATGGCCTGATAAATCAGACCCTATAAGCTTATTTTGCGTGGCGCTCGCTAACTTCTTTAGCCAGTACAAAGTTCCCCAGTGTTGCGGAGCCATTTCCAGCCACAGCCGGTGTCACGATATAGTCACGGACATCAGGAACTGGCAAATAACCATTCAGAAGAACTGTGAATTTCTCACGAACCCGATCCAGCATGTGCTGCTGAGCCATAACACCGCCACCAAAGACGATGACATCTGGACGGAAAGTCACTGTCGCCTGAATAGCCGCCTGAGCGATATAGTAAGCTTGAATATCCCAGACGGAACTATTAAGTTTAATATTTTCCCCACGAACTCCGGTCCGCGCTTCTAAGCTTGGTCCAGCCGCCAATCCTTCCAAACAGCCATTGTGGAAAGGACAAACACCATTGAACTCTTTTTCCACATCCATAGGGTGCTTAGCTACATAATAATGCCCCATCTCCGGATGACCTTTCCCGCCGACAAATTCGCCTCGCTGGATAGCACCAGCACCGATTCCTGTCCCAATCGTATAATAGACCAGATTTTCAATGCGGCCTCCAGCATTGTTGCGGGCTACTACTTCACCGTAAGCTGAACTATTGACATCCGTTGTGAAGTAAATAGGCACATTGAGAGCTCGGCGCAGAGCGCCGACAATATCCACATTAGCCCAGTGCGGCTTAGGCGTCGTCGTGATAAAGCCGTAAGTCTTTGAATTAGGGTCAATATCAATCGGCCCAAAAGACCAACAGCTAAACCAGCTAGATTGTCAAAACGAGAAAAGAACTCAATCGTCTTGTCCAGCGTTTCAATAGGCGTGGTCGTTGGAAACTGTGTCTTTTCAACAACTTCAAACCGTTCATCGCCTACAGCACAGACAAACTTAGTGCCACCAGCTTCCAAACTTCCATACAATTTTGTCATTATAAATCCTCTTTTAAAATTTGATTTCTACTCTATTCATTATAGCATATCTCTGGTAGACTTTTGTTAAAAACCAGTCCTCTTGAAACTCTTACAGACAGAGGTATTTTATGAGAAAAACGAACAAATCAATTTTTGTTCGTTTTCTACATTTCATTAAGCCTTGACTTCGATTACTGCGTCACCTTTAGCTACTGCTCCTTCTGCTACTGGAGTTACAGAAGCGTAGTCAGCTGTGTTTGTAACGATAACCATAGTCGTATCATCCAGACCAGCGGCTGCAATTTTCTCAGCTTCAAAAGTTCCCAGAACATCACCAACTTTGACCTTGTCGCCTTGAGCAACTTTTTGATTAAAGCCTTCACCATTCATAGACACTGTGTCGATTCCGACGTGAATCAGAATTTCAGCACCATTAGAAGTTTTGAGACCATAGCATGACCAGTCGCGAATGCAATCGTCACTTCTGCATCAGCCGGTGCATAAACCACACCTCACTAGGTTTGATAGCAATTCCTCGTCCCATCGCTCCGCTAGAGAAAACAGGATCATCGACATCGCTCAAAGCTACTGCCTGACCAACAATTGGAGAAATAATCGTTTCGTCTTGGAGGGCAGCTGACACATTACCAGTTGTTTCTTCTTCGACCAGTTTTTTTCAGTTTCAGCTTTTTTTCTTTCTTTATCAGTGCTCTCTCAGCAACGCTAGGGATTGAAGCTTTTGATAAAACATCCGTCATTTTATCTTGCCATCATCTCATCGTCAGAACAAAAAAAAAGTCAATGCAAACCAAGCTGTCAAATGATACAGCTACCATGAAAGAGATATTGTAAAGAGTTGATCCATTACCGATGTAAAGCATTGTACCTGGAATGATAGTGATACCGATACTTGTACCCTGCAAGTCCCATAGGAGAATGCTAACCAACCACCAACTGCACCAGCACATCAGTGCAAAGGAAGAACGGGTTTGCAGTAGCGCAAGTTAACCCCGAAGATAGCTGGCTCTAGTAATACCCAAGCACGGCAGAAAGAGCTGCTGGGAAAGGCAAGAGCTTTTGAGTTTTTTTAGATTTTTTTCGTTTTTGCACAGCAACAGCCAAAGTCGCACCAGCCTGAGCTGTCATAGCAGCAGTGATAATCGCATTAAATGGATCTTTCACCCAGTTTATGAGTTAGCAACTGAGATTTCCAGTAAGTTGAAGATGTGATGAACACCTGATACGACAATCAGTTGATGAACTGCACCGATCATCAAACCAGCCTAGACCAAATGGTAAAGGCTAAGGATTGCTTTGTACCATTCAAAACATATGACTTTCAACAACATGGAAGACTGGTCCGATGACGAAAAAGTCCCAAGGATAGACATTACCAAGGAAAGTAACGAATGGTGTCACGAAGAAGATCCAAGACATCTGGCACAATCTCTTGTGCAGAGCTTTTTTTCAAACTTTCGCTCCAAACTAAACCCTACGATAATGAAGGCTGGAAGAACAGAACACTTGAATAAAACCAAAGCAAATAAACTCGGATGGACTTTTGTTGCTGTAACGCAGTAATTTCAAACTAGAACATCCATATGCAATTTTGTCTAAAACTATCCTAGAAGGATCCCGCAAACTGAGTAGCTACATGCCCAAGCATTTGGAAGCTGAGCTAGACACCATCATCATACCAAGGACGATACCAATGAGCTGGGATTTCCACCAAATACGCTGAAAAGGTTGACCAACAAATCAAAGCTGGGAAGATGACGAAGGCTGTATCCGTTAAGTACTACTGTATAGGTCTTAAAACATCAGTTGCTGAAATGCGTCTGATGTACCAAAAAAAAAGATAAAAAGCGTGTTCAAGAGTCCACGCACACCCATGAAGAGACCTGTCGCTACGATAACTGGGATGATTGGCACAAATACATCACCAAATGTACGGATGGCGCGTTGGAACCAATTCCCTTGCTTAGCAGCTTCTGCTTTCATGTCATCTTTTGATGAAGTTGGCAAACCTAAAGCTACAACTTCATCATAGATTTTATTAACCGTACCAGTACCAAAGATAATCTGGTACTGGCCTGAGTTAAAGAAGGCACCCTGAACTTTTTCCAGATTTTCGACAGTGTTTTTGTCGATTTTACCCTCATCTTTAACCATCACGCGCAAGCGAGTCGCACAGTGAGCCACACTGTTGACATTCTCACGTCCACCAAGGGCTTCGATGACTTTTTTTGCAATTTCAGTATTATTCATTTGCAAAAATCTCCTTATAAATATTTGTTTAACTTTTTTTGAAAGCGATTTTATCACCTTTACGAATATTATTTTACCATGATTCAAAAATATGTCAAGCGTTTTGCAGAAAAAATATTTTTTTACTATTAAATGTTGATTTTTCATCGGAAAACGTTTACTATAGTAATAAGAAATAATATGATTCGGAGGACAAAAGATTGGCTTGGACGACTGAAAAACGCTACAAACGCTATGAAGACTGGACTCAGGAAGAGCTACAGCAGATCAAAGAAAACATCGCTAAATCTCCTTGGCGGGCTAACTACCATGTGGAGCCTCAGACAGGTCTCCTCAATGATCCCCAATGGCTTTTCTTATTTTGACGGCAAGTGGGTGGTTTTCTATCAAAACTTTCCTTTCGGAGCTGCTCACGGCCTCAAGTGCTGGGTCCAGATGGAAAGCGATGACCTAGTCCACTTCACGGAAACTGGTCTTCGGGTGCTGCCAGATACTTCTCTGGACAGCCACGGTGCCTACTCTGGCTCTGCCATGCAGTTTGACGACAAGCTCTTTCTCTTCTACACTGGCAATGTTCGTGATGAGAATTGGGTGCGTCATCCCCTATCAAATCGGTGCCTTATTAGATAAATCAGGTAAGCTGGAAAAAAATTGACAAGGTCTTGATTGAGCAACCTGCTGAAGCGACCGACCACTTCCGCGATCCGCAGATTTTCAACTACAAAGGGCAATTCTATGCCATTGTCGGTGGGCAAAACCTAGATAAACAAGGATATATCAAGCTTTACAAAGCTGTTGATAACGACTATACCAACTGGGAAGTCGTCGGCAATTTGGACTTCGCCAATGACAAGACAGCCTATATGATGGAGTGTCCTAATCTAGTCTTTATCAACGACCAACCAGTCCTGCTCTATTGCCCTCAAGGCTTTGTCCAAGGACGTACTGGACTATGGCAACATTTATCCAAACATGTATAAAATAGGTCAATCGTTTGACACAAACAAACGCTACTATGATTGATCCTAGCCCTATCCAAAATCTGGACTACGGCTTCGACTGCTACGCGACACAAGCCTTTAATGCACCTGACGGTCGTGCACTGGCTGTCAGCTGGCTAGGCTTGCCTGATGTGGAATACCCATCTGACCGCTTCGACCATCAAGGGGCCTTCTCCCTCGTCAAGGAATTAACCCTGAAAGACGGCAAGCTCTACCAGTATCCAGTGCCTGCTATCAAGAATTTGCGAGCAGAAGAACAACCTTTCGCTAATTTGGCAGAAAGCAAGAACAGCTACGAACTAGAACTGAAGTTTGCTGCGGACACCGAACATGAAATCGTCCTCTTTGCAGACAAGGATGGCAAGGGGTTACGCATCAACTTCGACCTCAAGGTAGGTCAAGTGACCGTTGACCGCAGTCAGGCAGGTGAGCCATTTGCTCTGGACTTTGGAACCAGTCGAAGCTGTAATATTGACAAAGAAGCAACGAGTGCTTCTATCTTCATCGATAAATCAATTTTTGAAATTTTCATCAATAAAGGAGAGAAAGTATTTTCCGGCCGTGTCTTCCCAAGAGAAGACCAGACAGGCATTGCCATTACCAAGGGCAATCCAACCGGTACTTACTATGAATTAGATTATGGTCGCAAAGCTAACTGATGTAGCAAAACTTGCAGGAGTCAGCCCCACAACTGTTTCCCGCGTCATCAACAGAAAAGGCTACTTATCCGAAAAAACGATTTCTAAGGTTGAGGCAGCCATGCGAGAGCTGGCCTACAAGCCTAACAATCTGGCGCGTAGCCTCCAAGGTAAATCAGCCCAGCTAATTGGACTCATTTTCCCTAATATCAGCAATGTCTTTTATGCAGAATTGATTGACAAGCTGGAGCATGAGCTCTTTAAACAGGGCTATAAAACCATTATCTGCAATAGTGAGCATGACTCTGACAAGGAGCGCGAATACCTTGAGATGCTGGAAGCCAATCAGGTGGACGGCATTATTTCCGGCAGCCACAATCTAGGCATCGAGGACTACAATCGTGTGACCGCACCAATCATTGCCTTTGACCGCAATCTTTCGCCGGATATCCCAGTTGTCTCCTCAGACAACTATGGTGGCGGAGTGCTGGCGGCTCAGACCTTGGTCAAGGCTGGAGCGCAAAACATCATCATGATAACCGGCAATGACAATTCCAACTCACCGACCGGCCTGCGCCATGCTGGCTTTGCTTCCGTCCTGCCGGACGCACCGATTATCAATGTATCCAGTGATTTTTCACCCGTCCGAAAGGAAATGGAAATCAAGCAAATTCTGACTCAGACCAAACCTGATGGCATTTTTACATCAGACGATCTGACAGCCATCTTAATTATGAAAGTCGCTCAGGAGCTGGACATCCAGATTCCTGAAGATTTGAAAAATCATCGGCTACGATGGCACTTACTTTGTGGAGAACTACTACCCGCAGCTGGCAACAATCAAGCAGCCGCTGAAAGATATTGCCTGCCTCTCTGTGGACCTGCTCCTCAAAAAGATTGCTGGTCAAGAAGTTCAAACGACTGGCTATTTCCTGCCAGTCAGTCTCTTCCCTGGTAAGAGTGTTTAACACTGATATAAACAAGCAAAGACGACCTCCATTATTGGAAGTCGTCTTTATTTAGCCATAGTCTAAAAATTTCTCACAGGGCATTCATCAAATTATTACTCTTTCTTTCTAAAGGTTAACAGACCGGCCAGGAAAGCAAGGAAGCCACCTAAAAGTGCCAGTAGGGAAGTGTTGGTTCCAGTTTTTGGCAAGGTTTTTTCTGTTTGGCTAGCCGCTTCTTTTACTGCTGAATCCTGAGGTTTTTGCCCATCCAAGGATAAAGCCTGAGGCTGAGCACTGGATACAGAAGGGACAGACCGCTGCTCTTCTTGGGCTACTGGAGCTTGAGATTTTTCTTCCTGAGCTGGGATACTTTTTCTAATTCTCAAAATAGTCGCTGTTAGCGGAGCCAGGGCTAAACCATTGCTGTTTCTGGTGACACCTGCTGGATCAGAAATGGCTGTCACTCCTGCCGTATTGCCATCTGCCACAACCTCTGCACCTGCTAGATGCTTGTAAGCTTCACCAAAGTTGAATTGTCGTTCCTTGGTGTCCGCATTGACAAAGACTGCATAAATATCGCCATTTGACGCAACCACTTGGTAGCCGAGAACAAGGTCTTCTTTCTCAACACCATCCTTGCCAGGCTGAGTGATGAGGGTCACATTTTGCTCCACTTCATCTTTGGAGCTGCGGGTAAAGGCATCCGTTGATTTCCGCAAGGCAATCAGGCCTTTCATATAGGCACGACTCTTGGCATTTTCAGGGAACTTCTCCGAATCAGTCGCCTTGGTCCAGTCAAAGTGGTTGACCGCGTCGCTCGAATCATAAGAATCATGGATGAAATACGGATAGTCAAACGGCGTGCCGTCCTCATTGGTCAACAAATGCGCTTTATTTGGAACCTTGTCTTCGGAGACAGGATATTTATAGGCAGGATCGCGGAATTGCTTGGTCCGGCCGTACTCTTGACCAGAGTGGATAAATGGTGTCCCTTGCGAAGTCAGAATCATCAGATTTCCCAGACGCAGGCGGCGATGAATCTCCTGATAATTGGCAGCCACTGCCGGATCTTTCTTGATCGACTGAGCAATGATATCAAAGAGCGTCAGATTATCATGGGCAGCGATGTATTGGATCACATCTCCTGGGCTATCCGCCTCAAAATTGGTTGGCTGCGCCTTGATGTTTTTGAAGACATTTTCCACACTGCGTTTGCCACCGGTGATAAAGGCTGGTGTTCCCTCATTTGGATAACCTGATTTCAAGGTATTGCGAATATCATCTGAGAAGACCGCTACCGTGTCTGTTGACTTCATCCAAGATTGGTCAGCAGGCTGGACAGCTTTATTTTCATCACCTGCATAAGTCTTCCAGCCCTCACCCAGCATAATGAGATTTGGATTAAGTTTCTTGGCTTCTTCAAAGGCTTTTTGGATGGACTCAGCATCGTGGTCCCCCATCATATCAAAGCGGAAGCCATCTACCTTGTACTGCTCTGTCAGGTACTTGATCGAATCCACCAAGACCCGTCTGCTCATATAGTGAGTAGTACCCAAGCGGCCGCCACCAAAGCTTGATCTCGGTGTACCATCCGCATCCATAAAGTGGTAGTAATTGGGCTCCAAATCTTCAAAGATTGAGGTCTTAGCCGTGTGATTATAGACCACATCCATGATAACGCCCATGCCACGCTTATGAATTTCGTTGACAAGGTTTTTGAATTCCTCAATGCGCTTGGCTGGATCTGTCGGTGCGCTGGAATACATACCTGTCAGCGAAAAATAGTTTTGCGGGTCATAGCCCCAGTTGTAGTTACTGTTGCTGGAAGCGTACTTGTCCATGCGCTCAGCATTTTTCAGCTCATTTACAAAGTAATAACTTAGAACTGGCAAGAGCTGAACATGGGTCACTCCCAAGTCTTTCAAATAATCCAATTTCTCAATGAAAGCTGAGAAGGTTCCAAATTGAGATTTCAAATCCTTTGAAATAGCCGGATCAGAGGTGAAATCACGAACATGCGCCTCATAAATCAAAGCATCTTCCCGCTTCTTAAAGTTCGGAATAGTAGCATAGGTCAGGTCTTTCGGTCCATATTCACTTGGATCTACAAAGGCTGCCTTGGCAATCTTGTAGGCATCCCCCTTATCCGCATCTTCACTGTTCCAAGCAGCTAAAGACTTGGCATAGGGATCCAGCACAAGAACCTTTTTGCCACCGCGAGTAATTTCATAATGATAGAAATACCCTCGATAGTCTGAAATTCCTAGACCACTCTCAGGTGTCAAGCTACTGGTCCATGTTCCAGACTCCTCTTTCTGCATAGCCAGGCGTCCAATGACCTTATTCTGATCTTCTTTGTCATAGACCACCAAATCAACTTGGTCTGCACTTGGTGACCAGAAAGGTTAGGTCCACTTGTTTGCCCGCTTGAGAAACACGTGCTCCCAAATCACCATCATACTTGTAGATACTATCCTTCAGTTGCCAGTTCATGCTGGTTTTGAATTGATCATTGCCATATTTGATAAGATAAGGTGACTGAGCTTGGTTAAAATCACCAATGAATTTGGCGCTTTTAGTCTTAGGATCCAGAACTACATCTTTAACAACGACTTCATTGCCATCTTTGTCTGTAATCTTTAAGTTCTTTAAAATGTCCTCTTTTTTAGCATTTCTCTAAGGTAGAAAAGCTGGCTTCAATCTCGGTCAAGCCAACATGCTGGGCTCCCCGTCATACGAATATCATTGACAAAAGTAAGGGTTTAGTATAAACTGTCGGATCCGCATCACGCAAGAAAATCTGGCTGTTTTTCTCCAAATTCGTGAAATTATAATCCTGATTTCTGAATCTTCACATCATCTCCTGATTTGCTTTCGTCTAGAAGCAAAAAGCCAATCATCTTAGCAGCATCTTTCAAGGGAACATCTACATAGCGACCATATTTCCCAGTATTTTCAAAATCCACTCCGTCAGGCCAATTCTTGCTTGGGTTTTGGACATCTCCCCAGAGCCAGAGCGACTTCTTATCATACTGCCCATCTGTACGATAGTAGTTGATCCGTACCATCCCTTTTTTCAAAGGCTCATAAGTATGAGGTTGATAGTCCGTGTCAAACCAAACCTCATTCATCTGAGGACTGAGCAGCTCAACTGTCTTATCACCCTGTAATATTTTGCCCTGCTGTGTTATTGATTAGAAGGCTGATTTTGCTTCTTTTCTCAGCCATCTTGACATCAAGATAATAGCCATAGTCATCTTCTTTAGCAGTCGCAAAGCTAGTCGCTCCGGTCGGCCAACCTCCCTTTTGGCTAGAAGGCGTCTCAACATCGTCCCAAGTCCACAGGCCCAAGCTGTCTAGATTTTGTGACGGCAAGGTTTTGAAATGAAAGCGAATATTGCCTTCTTCGATAGCATCTTTCGCCGAAGCTTGCGGCTGACTAACTGGTTCTTGCTTGTCTTTTTCACTTGGATTTGCAGCTTCTTGACCAGCACTTTCTGAACCTGCACTAGCTGGAGCTTGATCTGCTAGCACACCAGTTGGAGCAGCCTGCTCTGAAGTCCCGCTCCTGAACTATCTGCCTCTCCAGTTTTTTCTTCATCTGCTGACTTAGGTTGGGCTGCCGCATTTGCATCAGAGACTGCTTCTGTTGCTGGGCTGGTAGCTGTGCTCGCCTCATCCGCTCGGACTAATTGGGCGTTTCCCAGTAGGAAACCTGAGGCAATGACAACAGAGGCTACTCCTACTTTTAAGCGACGGATGCCAAAATAATGACGCTTCTCGCCCATCCGAGACTGTAGGTGATCGTTATTTTTCATAAACAGAAAACTCCTTTATTTTTTCTTATAGAGAACATCTATGCAAACGTTTTCTGTATTTATTATACCGATTCTTTTTAAACTTGTAAAGGCTTTCAAGAAGAGTTTTTTTACTCAGATATTTCATGCTCTCTGTGAGGATTTTGATGATTCGATAAGCTATTTGCGATTCAAACGACAATAGGCAAACAAAAAGGCCAAGACACTTATCTCGACCTTCATTTTATTCAACGATAAATTGACTCAAAATCCCATTAATGAACTTACTGGACTTTTCGTCAGAGAATTGCTTGGAAAGCTCAATGGCTTCGTTGACTGCTACCAGCTGTGGGGTATCAAACTCTGTAATCTCAAAAATACCCAGGCGCAGGATATTTTTTTCGACTAGCGTCAGACGATCCACTGTCCAGCCCTTTTTGAGGTGCTGGGCAATTTTCTTGTCCAAGTCGTCCTTGGACTGGACCACACCGGAGACCAGATTGAGCAAGAAGGCTGGAATATCAGCTTCCGCCACTTTGTCTGCCTCTTCGTCCTTATCATAAGAATAGGCAAAGCGACAAGCTTCTACAAGATCCCCTTCATACTCTAGGCTCATCAGGGCCTGAAAAGCCCTCTGGCGCAGACCTCTTCTGGATTCCAACAATATATCAGTCATTGAGGAAGTCCTCATCAAATAGATCTTTCAAGTCTGGCTTCGGTGCCTTTTCTGGAACAATACCTGCCACATGGATATTGACCGCAGATAGTTCTACCTCAGCCATATCAAAAACAGCGCTTTTTACAGCCTTCTGAATCGCTACTGCAACAGTCGGAACGCTGACACCGTATTCCAAATACAGGTAGATGTCTACTGTCACATCACCTGTCTCATCGGTATGGAGTGATACTCCGCGACCAAGTGAGCGCATAGAAAGACTGTCTGACATACTCTTATTTGCGAAGGAATAAACACCTTCTACCTTTGCCGTTGCAATGGCAATAATTTTTTCCAAAACACGTGGCGCAATGACGATTTCACCTAATTGTTCAGCTGCCATAGTTATTACCTCTTCTATATTATGCGCGAGAAACGTAAGTTCCTTCTGCAGTATTGATGATTAATTTTTGTCCAACTTCGATGAAGTCTGGTACGTTGACAACAAGACCAGTCTCAAGTGTCGCTGGCTTACCAGATCCGGTAACAGTAGCTCCCTTAATAGATGGCTGAGTATCTGTCACGACCAATTCAACTGTTGTTGGTACGGTCACACCAATCACTTCTGTTCCGTAGAACTGGATTTTCACATCAGAGTTTTCAAGGATGAATTTCAATTCTTCTTCTACATTGACTACTGGAATTTCATATTGATCGTAAGTCTCAGTATTCATGAAATAAGCAGTGTCATCCATTTGGTACAAGTATTGAGCTGGAACAGTTTCAATAATGGCTTGTTCAAATTTTTCTTCTGGACGGTAGCTGGTATCGAAAGGTAGAACCAGTACGAACATCGCGTAGCTTCATACGCATAATCGTATTTCCCTTACCTGGCTTGTGGTGGCTCGCTTCCAAAACGCGGATGAGTTTTCCATCAGCTGTTTCGAAGGTCATTCCAGCTTTCAGCTTACTTGCTTCAATCATTCTATATTACCTCTTTTTAAAATTATATTTCTACCTATTCTATCATAAAGCCTGATAATTCTCAAATAACAATCAACTCTTTCGGCGCAAGAGTTAGGACTTCGCAGCCTGTTTCTGTGATGAGGAGATCGTCTTCGATGCGGACGCCGTATTTACCGTCCAGATAAATACCCGGCTCATCAGTCAGGACCATGCCTACCTCAATCGGCTCTTCTGACTTGCCGAAGTATGGAATCTCATGGATATCCAGACCGATACCGTGACCAATCCCATGGCTAAAGTAAGGACCGTAACCAGCATCGTTAATAATCTGGCGCGGAATCTGGTCAAAATCAACTCGGCTAAGCCCAGCCTTGGCTGCTTTTATCAGAGCTTGATTGCTGCGTAGGACAATATCATAAATCTCCCGCTCCTCATCCGTCACCTGCCCCACATGAACAGTCCGCGTCATATCACTGACATAGTGATTGTAGTAGCAGCCAAAGTCCATGGTCAGGGTTTCACCCTTTTGAATGACCTTGTCACTAGCCACACCATGCGGCATAGCAGAGCGGTAACCCGAAGCGATGATGAAATCAAAAGAGGCACCTGAAGCACCTAGCTGCCGCATACGGGCATCTAAAAAGTTCATAACAGCCAGCTCTGTCGTCTCACCAGGCTTGATAAAATCCAGCACATCTAGGAAAGGCTTGATCCGAAATCTGACAGGCCTTGCGAATGGTCGCGATTTCTTGCTCATCTTTAATCATGCGCAGATTTTCAATAAAGCCCGTCATGGGAACCAACTCGTAGGCAGAGAAGATACTTTCCAGCATTTTGAAGTAAGCATAGGAAATCTCATCCTCAAAACCGATTTTTTGCAGCTTGTCATCCGCAATAATCTTGACAATCTCTCCAATCGCGTCGCGCGATTTCGACAATATCAAAACCTTGGACTACTCCCTTGGCAATCAGCGTATAGCGCGCATCCGTCAAGAAAAATCCGACGATTCTTGCTGATGAAAACTGTCGCTTCTGTCCCGCTGAAACCAGTCAGATAGTAAATATTTTTCAGATTGGTTACTAAAACAGCATCGCAGTCTGTCTGAGCCAATGCTGCTTCAAACTTTTCAACTCTTGATAACATGAGGCACCTCCGTGAAATAACTAAGCTTATTATATCAAAAAACCAGTCAAATAGGACATTTTTTGACAAACCTTATCTAGGAATTAGAATCCAACGAGCATTCTCTGACACAAAAAATCCCTGTTTTTAATATCAAACAGGGATTTGATGAATTATTTTACGTGCAGCTTGCCTTTCAAATATTGACCGGTATAGCTGGCTGGATTAGCTGCGACTTCTTCCGGTGTCCCCGTCGCAATAATCGTACCGCCACCGACACCGCCTTCCGGTCCCAAATCAATGATATGGTCCGCTGTCTTGATAACATCCAAATTGTGCTCGATAACGAGTACTGTATTGCCATCGTCCACAAAGCGTGATAGCACTTGAAGGAGCTTGGCAATATCTTCAGAATGCAGACCCGTGGTCGGCTCATCCAAGATATAGAAGGACTTACCAGTCGAGCGCTTGTGAAGTTCGCTGGCCAGCTTCATCCGCTGGGCTTCACCACCTGACAAGGTCGTGGCTGGCTGCCCTAGAGTCACATAGCCTAGTCCCACGTCCTTGATAGTCTGGAGTTTGCGGGCAATCTTAGGAATATGCTGGAAGAATTCTACCGCATCATTGACCGTCATGTCCAGAACCTGAGCGATATTCTTCTCCTTGTAGTGAACCTCTAGAGTTTCGCTATTATAACGGGTGCCGTGGCAGACCTCACAGGCCACATAGACGTCAGGCAGGAAGTGCATCTCAATCTTGATAATCCCATCACCCGAGCAGGCTTCACAGCGGCCTCCCTTGACGTTAAAGCTGAAACGGCCCTTCTTGTAGCCGCGAATCTTGGCTTCATTGGTCTTGGCAAAAAGATCTCGAATATCGTCAAAGACTCCAGTATAAGTGGCCGGATTAGAGCGCGGTGTCCGACCAATCGGACTTTGGTCGATATCAATCAGTCTGTCCACATGCTCAATACCGCTGATTTTCTTGAACTTACCTGGCTTAGCAGAGTTGCGGTTGAGTTTTTGAGCAATGGCTTTTTTAAGGATAGAGTTGACCAGCGTTGACTTACCGGATCCAGAAACTCCCGTCACAGCGATGAATTTGCCCAAGGGGAATCTGGCCGTGATATTCTGCAGATTATTTTCCTGAGCACCAGTCACTTCGATAAAGCGGCCATTGCCTACACGGCGTTCCAATGGCACTGGTATTTCGCGCTTACCTGACAGGTATTGGCCTGTGATGGATTTCTTGCTCTTGGCTACTTGTGCAGGAGTGCCAGCTGCGACGATTTCACCACCGAAAACACCGGCTCCTGGTCCCACATCAATCAGCCAGTCAGCCTCCCGCATGGTATCCTCATCGTGCTCAACCACAATGAGGGTATTGCCCAGGTCGCGCATCTTCTTAAGGCTGGCAATCAGGCGGTCATTGTCACGCTGGTGCAAGCCAATAGAGGGCTCGTCCAGGATATAGAGGACACCACTCAAGTTAGAACCAATCTGAGTCGCCAGACGAATCCGCTGGCTCTCACCTCCTGATAGAGTCCCAGCCGAGCGAGACAAAGTCAGGTAATTGAGGCCAACATTATTAAGGAAGGTCAGGCGGTCATGAATTTCTTTGAGAATAGGCCGCGCAATCGTAGCTTCATTGTCAGTCAAGCTAAGCTTGTCCAACTGAAGCAAATGATCAGCAATGGACAAGTCTGAAATCTCACCGATATGCAAGCCGTCTTCGCCGCCAACCTTGACAGACAAGGCCTGAGGGCTGAGTCGATAACCGTGACAAGCCGCACAGGTTAGCTCATTCATATAAGCCCGCATCTGCGTCCGAGTAAAATCACTATTGGTCTCATGGTAGCGACGGTTGATATTGGTGACAACCCCCTCAAAAGGAATGTCAATATCGCGCACGCCGCCAAATTCATTTTCATAGTGGAAATGGAACTCCCGTCCATCTGAGCCAAAGAAAATCAGCTGCTTTTCTTCCTCCGTCAGCTCCTCAAATGGCTTGTCCATATCAATGCCAAAGGCTGCCATGGCCTGCTCCAGCATCTGCGGATAGTAGTTGGAGGAGATGGGATTCCAAGGCGCTAGCGCTCCTTCGCGCAAGGTCTTGCCAGCTTCTGGCACAACCATATCTAGATCCACCTCCAGCTTAACCCCCAGACCATCACAGTCCGGACAGGATCCAAAAGGCGCATTGAAAGAAAAGAGTCGCGGCTCTAGCTCTGGCACTGTAAAACCACAAACAGGGCAGGCATAGTGTTCAGAAAAGAGTAGCTCTTGATCGTCCATAGTGTCAATCACCACATAGCCCTCAGCAATCCGCAGAGCTGCTTCAACCGAGTCAAAGAGGCGACTACGCACACCTTCCTTGAGAACAATTCTGTCTACCACGACCTCAATATCATGCTGCTTGCTCTTAGAAAGTTCTGGCACTTCCGTCACATCGTAAATATCGCCATCCACGCGCACACGGACATAACCGTCCTTCTGAATCTTATCAAAAACGGTCTTATGCTGGCCCTTTTTCTTGCGGATAACCGGCGCTAAAATCTGCAACCGCTGACGCTCTGGCAATTCCAAGACTTTGTCAACAATCTGCTCGACAGATGAAGCCGTAATAGCTCCATGACCGTTGATACAGTAAGGCGTCCCAACACGAGCATAGAGCAGGCGCAGATAGTCATTGATTTCGGTAGCTGTTCCCACCGTTGAGCGCGGATTTTTACTAGTCGTCTTCTGGTCGATGGAAATAGCTGGACTGAGACCATCAATCGAGTCCACATCCGGCTTTTCCATATTGCCCAAAAACTGCCGAGCATAGGCCGACAGACTTTCCACATAGCGGCGCTGCCCCTCAGCGTAAAGGGTGTCAAAAGCCAGACTGGACTTGCCCGAACCGGACAGCCCCGTCACCACGACTAACTTGTCCCGCGGAATTTCTACATCAATATTTTTTAAATTATGAGCTCGCGCTCCATGAATCACAATTTTATCTTGCATCTTGACCTCGTTTCACTTATAAACCTTCTCCATTATAACAAATTTTTGTGCAAACTTTTGCCCCAAAAGCCCGAATTTGTAGTATAATAGTACGGTATGCAAAAAACACTCTGGAAAGGAAAATGATTATGAAGCAAGTCTTTTTATCTACTACGACAGAATTCAAAGAGATTGATGCGCTCGAATCAGGCTCTTGGATCAATCTTGTCAATCCTTCCCAGAGCGAATCAATCGAAATTGCCAACGCCTTTGGCATTGACATTACTGACCTGCGAGCGCCGCTCGATGCGGAAGAAATGTCTCGGGTTACTATAGAGGATGAATACACGCTGATTATCGTTGACGTGCCCATCACAGAGGAGCGGAATAACCAGACTTACTATGTCACAATCCCCCTTGGTATTATCATCACGGAAGAGGCGATTATCACCACTTGTTTGGAAAAATTACCTCTGCTGGACATCTTCATTCACAGGCGCCTGCGCAACTTCTATACTTTTATGAAGTCACGTTTTATCTTTCAGATTCTCTACCACAATGCTGAACTATATCTGACAGCCCTGCGCTCCATTGACCGCAAGAGCGAGCAGATTGAGAGCCAGCTGCACAAATCCACGCGAAATGAAGAACTGATTGAGCTCATGGAGTTGGAAAAGACCATCGTCTATTTCAAAGCCTCTCTTAAGACAAATGAGCGCGTGATTAAGAAGCTGACCAGCTCCACTAGTAATATCAAGAAATATCTGGAAGACGAGGACTTGCTGGAAGATACCTTGATTGAGACCCAGCAGGCCATTGAGATGGCTGATATCTACGGCAACATCCTCCACAGTATGACAGAGACTTTCGCCTCTATCATTTCTAATAACCAGAACAATATCATGAAAGCCTTGGCTCTGGTGACCATTGTCATGTCTATCCCGACCATGATTTTCTCGGCCTATGGGATGAACTTCAAAAATAACGAACTGCCTCTCAACGGTGAGCCACATGCCTTCTGGATTATCATGTTCATCGCCTTTGCCATGAGTGCTTCGGTCATGGCCTATCTCATGCACAAAAAACTATTTTAACCTTTAGAAAGAACGCCTATGTCACAAGTATCCCTCGACAAACTCAGCAAAAAAAACAAAGAATTTATCCATATCGCGACTAACCAACTCCTACAAGACGGCAAATCCGATCAGGAAATCCAGACTATCTTAGAAGGCATTCTGCCGGAAATCATGGAAAATCAAACCAAGGGAATCACTGCCCGCGGCCTCTACGGAGCCCCGACTACTTGGGCAGCTTCTTTGACCGCAAAAGAGCGCTATGATGCCGAGCATCCAAAGGAAAATGACGATCCTAAATGGATGATGCTGGACTCTGTCCTCTTTATCTTTGGTTTCTTTACCCTCCTGACCTCTATCGTCAATCTGGCTTCCTCTCAGCCATCTGTCTATGGACTGACGACTCTCGTACTCGGAAGCATAGTTGGTGGCCTTTCTTTCTATGCGCTTTACCACTTTATCTACCGTTTCTACGGACCAGATAAGGACCGCAGCCAGCGCCCTAAACTACTCAAGTCCATCCTTACCATGGCAGCAGCTATTCTCCTCTGGAGCATGTCCATCGTCCTGACTAGTCTCCTACCTGAATTCCTCAACCCCCGTCTATCCAATATCGTAGTTGCTATTGTCGGCGCTATTACCCTAGCCCTGCGCTTCTATCTCAAAAAACGCTTCAACATCAAGAGTGCGACCATGGGACCGACGAGCTATTAATATCACACAAAAAGAGGTCAATGACCTCTTTTTGATTTGCTTCGGAAATATTTCCAATAAAGAGAGTAGGGAATGGGCAAACCGAGAATCAAGCAAAAGCGATTGACAACAATGTCGGCCTTTCCTGCGCTGTTAAAATGAATGGGAACCTGCTCTGGCAGCAGGCAGATAATCAGAAATAAGATTACTGCTAAGAGAAACAAAACGAATAAATCTTTCTTTTTCATTAGCCATGGACCTCCTTAAAATATCCTTGTTTTATTAAATGCCTATAAAGAACAGCTGCCAAGAGAAAAAGTCCAAGAGCTGAGATTCGCAGCGAAATCTCCAAGTCCATACCAAATAGTAAGGATAAGCAAAGAGGGAACACAAGAACCAAGATGCCAATTCCTCCAGACAAGATAGTCGAAAAACTTTGCTTAATAACAATCATTTCATTGTCCCAGATGAACTTAGGATAATGAAAATTGACCACAAGTCCCTGAAGAGCTGTAAATAGAGAATAGGCCAGTGAAACAAGGACCAAATCCACTACTTGCAAGCCTCCTAGCGAGAAACGCCAAACCAGAACAGGCAAGCCCAGCAGCAAGGCTGTGAAGTGTAAGGACACCGTCAAGGCCAGCTTTGCCATCATTATCTGCCTCATAGAAACCGGGAGTGTCTGAAGCAGCCAAATCTCTTCCCCCTCCAAGGAAATACTGACAGCTGCAGGATTGGAAATACTGAGACAGCCAGCCAGTAATAGGGGTAAAAATTCTCGGCTATCTCTGAGTCCAATCGAAGAAAAGAGGACATCAGGAGTCATAAAACAAAGCGAGATGGCTAAAACGATGATTAAAATGGTTCCCAGTCCACTATTGAGCATATAAAGATAGGAACTCATAAAATTCGAAATTTCTCTCCTATAAAGAGCCATAAAGGGAGACTTCTGCCGGCTTCTATAGACTTTGCTTTCTGACTTCACCCCTGTTATCATCTGATTTATTTTTAAATAATTTCTACTTAAATACCTTAGAAAAAGCCCTGTCAGCGCAAAAGATATAAGCATCAACAGAAGGCTAGCCCACAAAAAATGCTGAGGGTTAAAAAACAAGCTTGCCGGAGGATAGAGAGAAGTCAGCTGCTTGGTAAGCAAGAGACCAACATTTTCCGCTGACAGTCCAGCTCTCATAGCCCATATACTGCCTGTTGCCAGCCCCAAAAGCAAGAGGAGAGAAAAAAGGAAGGCAACTAGATTTTTATGAGGGGCCTTTGAGGCTATGTAGGCAACGCACAAGCCAAGTAAAGAGGCTAAACAGAGAGGTAAAAGAGGGACAAATCCCATTAAAAGCAGATAAAAAAGCAACTCCAACAAGGACGCACCATATCTAAACCAAACGATGCCTGCTGGGAGCATGAGAAGGATGGCAAACACACTGTTCAAAAGATAAAGAAAAGCATATTTCTCATAGACGATTTCCCTAATACTGAGCGGTAATACGATGAGCCTGTCAAGTTCCTCTTGGTCAAACAAGATGCCATTTGACTGCATCAGACTGAAAAAGAAAATAATAAAACTAACCAAGGCAATCATATAGGCTGGAATCAAATTTGCCTGCCCCAACTTGACTAAACTCAAAGCCGTCAAAAGGTTATAGCTTGAAAATAGCAAAACAAGCAAGAAGAGCAGACCAAGCTTAAAATACTTGCCCAACCCTCGTCCTTTCCTTAAATCATTAAGCGAAAATGTGCTGTATAATTGTACTTTAAAAAGCAAAAGAATATTAGTCATCATCCTGTAACTCCATAAATACTTGTTCCAAACTGGATGTTCCCTTAACTTCAGAGGTCCTTCCATTAGCCACCAAACGTCCTTTTTGCAGAATTGCTACCTTATTGCAGAGTTCTTCCGCAACCTCTAAAACATGGGTAGAAAAGAAAATCGCATGCCCTTGACTGGCTAGCTCTCTCATGATTTGCTTAAAATAATATGCGCCTTTCGGATCTAAACCGACAAAAGGTTCATCTAAAATCAACAGTTCTGGCTCATGCAAGAGGGCAGCTATTAGCGCCAATCGCTGCTTCATCCCATGCGAATAAGCTGAAATTAGCTGATCCAAAGAAGTATCCAACTCAAACATTTTAGAATACTTTTCTATAGCCGCTTGCCTCTTTTTCATAGAGACTCTATAAATATCTGCTACAAAGTCCAAAAACTGTCTTGCTGTCAGATTTTTGTAAAGATCTGGGTTGTCCGGCAGAAACGCCATCTTTTTCTTACAAAGCAAGGGCTCCTTCCTGATAGAGTGCCCGCAGATATAAATCTCTCCTTTATCAAAATCATGAATCCCCACAATCGCCTTAATGGTGGATGTTTTACCTGCTCCATTAGCGCCGATGAAGCCATAAATATCCCCAGGCTCCACTATCAGACTAAGATCATCCACTGCCTTTTTACCGTTGCTATATACTTTTGTTAAATGTTCTATTTTTAACATAAATTTCTCCTTTTATTTAAACTGACATTTTGTCAGTATTGGCGTAAAATTTTTTTAAATATCAGGATTAAAAGATTGAAGTCTCGAACTGACATTTGTCAGTTATGCTTCTAAATAAAAGGCAGAAAACTGCCGATTATTCTAAAAAATAGATTCTTCTAATCCTAAGCTTCTTTCTAAGATTGCCTGGAAGCTGGTGAGATAATCCTGCAAAGTTTCTGGTTTTTCCTGACTCATCTTGATATCATTGGACACAAATACGTAGGCAGTCATGAGAAAAGAAGCCGTTTCATGCGGATATTTTAAATGAAAATCTCCAGATTTCTGTCCTTCCTCCAAGATATGAGTGAAGAAAACAATCATCCGCTCACAGAGTCTATGATAAAAGCGATCCAAGACATAACGATTTGTTTCTAAATTGACTGTTTCCTGCAAGACTTGATTTTCCTGTGTTCTGCTTTCCTCTGGGATAAGGGTCGCCTCAATAAAGGCTCTGATTTTTTCCTTGGCTCCAACATTTGGCTGATAGCTGATTTTTTCGAGCTTTCTCAGCAAGGGCTCAGAGTTCTTTTCAATCAGACAATAGAGAATATCTTCCTTATCCTTAAAATGATAGTAAAGCAGACCTCGAGAAATTCCAAGCTTATCAATAATGTCTTGAGTTCTTGTCTTTAGATAGCCCTTTTGGGCAAAGAGCTGCAAGGCTGCAGACATAATCTCCGCCCGTCGTACCTCTACTTCCTTGACATCACGCATGATTTCTGCCTCCTTGTGGTCAGTATAGCACTCCACTGACATTTTGTCAATGATAAAATAAAAAAACAGCAAGCCAGAGCCTGCTGTTAATCTAATTAGTCTTCATTTACGAAAGGCATCAAAGCCATTACGCGAGCGCGTTTGATAGCTGTTGTTACTTTACGTTGGTTTTTAGCTGAAGTTCCTGTTACGCGACGAGGAAGGATTTTCCCACGTTCTGAAACGAAACGGCTAAGAAGCTCAGTATCTTTGTAATCAACATATTCAATTTTGTTCGCTGCGATGTAATCAACTTTTTTACGGCGTTTGAATCCGCCACGACGTTGTTGAGCCATGTGTTTTCTCCTTTATATTATAGTTAGATTCGGTCCTTAAAATGGTAGATCGTCGTCTGAGATATCCATTGGGTTTGAATTGCCAAATGGGCTCTCATCACGAGAAAAGTTCGGTACTTGGTTAGACGAGTCTGCACTGCCATAACTTGGAGCAGAGCTGCCGCCAAAGCTGTTTCCACCGTATCCGCCAGATGACTGACCTTCACGATTAGAGCGACTTTCCAAGAGTTGGAAATTGTCCGCAACAACTTCTGTGACATAGACACGCTGGCCTTGCTGATTCTCGTAGTTACGCGTTTGAATACGGCCTGTAATTCCGATCAGGGCTCCTTTTTTGGCCCAGTTTGCAAGATTTTCTGCCTGCTGACGCCAGATGACAACATTGATAAAGTCCGCTTCTCGCTCGCCACTTTGATTTTTAAAGTTACGATTGACAGCCAGAGTAAATGTTGCAACCGCTTGGTTCTGCGGAGTATAGCGAAGCTCAGCATCACGGGTCATGCGACCCACCAGTACAACGTTATTAATCATAGTCTACCTTCTTAAGCGTCAAGTTTGACGATCATGTGACGAAGAATGTCAGCGTTGATTTTTGAAAGACGGTCAAACTCTTTAAGAGCTGCATCGTCGTTTGCTTCAACGTTAACGATGTGGTAAAGTCCTTCACGGAAATCTTGGATTTCGTATGCAAGACGACGTTTCCCAATCTTTTGATTCAACAACAGTTGCACCGTTGTCAGTCAAGATAGAGTCAAAGCGTGCTACCAAAGCGTTTTTAGCTTCTTCTTCAATGTTTGGACGAATAATATAAAGAATTTCGTATTTAGCCATTGATTTTTCCTCCTTTTGGTCTAATGACCCCGAGACTTTGCAAGGGGTAAGTGAGGTTTGCTCACAAATAACTATTATAGCAGACTTGCGGCAGAATGGCAAGGGAAAGTTTTGATATAAAAAAAACTCTCCCTGTCACCAGAGAGAGTCCGAAAAATACGATTCGTTTTTAGAGAGGCTAGACAATTCTTCCTTGGTCAACGACCAGTTTTCCAGCCTTGTAGACCTGATGGGTCAGGTTGGTCGCAAAGAAATAAAGTGGGTAGTCAATATTCTTAGCGTCTAGAATGGTAATGTCCGCCTGCTTACCAGTATCAAAGCTGCCAATCTTATCTTGACGGTTAACTGAGTAGGCCGCATTGATGGTTACAGCGTTGAGAACTTCTACTGGCGTCAGACGCATCATAAAGCAGCCCAGCTGCATGACGAACTGCAGATTAGCTGTCGGACAAGAGCCTGGATTGCTGTCGGTAGTCAGAGTGATAGCCATACCAGCTTCCAGCATCTTGCGAGCTGGTGCATAGGTATCTTCCATCAGACTGAAAGTAGTCGCTGGCAGGAGATTGCCGATAACCTTGGCTTCTGCCATCTTGCGAATGCCCTCATCGGTCGCTACCATCAAGTGCTCTGCACTAGTTGCTCCTAGCTCAGCTGCGACATCTACTCCACCGATAGACTCGATTTCATCAGCATGGATACGGAGCTTGAAGCCCATTTCCTTAGCCTTAGAAAGCAAGTAGCGTGACTCGTCAGCTGTAAAGACGCCTTTTTCACAGAAAATATCACAGAACTCAGCTAGATTTTCTGCTTTTACCCGAGGAAGCATTTCCTCGACGATGAGCTCCAGATATTCCTGAGAACGCCCCTTATATTCTGGTGGAACGGCGTGGGCAGCCATAAAGGTAGAAACGAGGTCGATCTCGTGGTCACGGTCCAGAGCTCCAACGACATCTAGCTGGCGCTTCTCTGTTTCCCAATCCAGACCATAGCCACTCTTGGCCTCAACAGTCGTCACCCCATGCAGCAGCATATAGTCCAGCAGTCTCTTAGACTTATCATAGAGAGTGTCAAAAGAAGCTTCTCGCGTCGCCCGGACCGTACTGAGAATACCGCCGCCTTGGGCAAGAATTTCCAGATAAGGGACCCCGGCTAACTTCTTAGCAAATTCATGCTCCCGACTGCCACCGTAGACTAAGTGAGTATGGCAGTCGATCAAGCCAGGTGTAGCAATCTTGCCCTCATAAGACTGAATCTTAGTATCTGGTCCAATCAGACTGGCATCCGGATCTCCGCTGCCAACTGCTAGAATTTTGCCGTCTTTGACTGCAATGTAGCCGTCCTCCAAGACCTGAGCTTCCTTCATCTCCTCGCCAAAAAGGGGATGTCCGAGATCCTTGGGACAGAAGACTTGATTAAAGTGAGTTAATAGTAAATCAGCAGTCATGCTTGTTCCTCCATTTCATTTTCCGACATATTTGCTTTTCATCATAATACACTATCGTCAAATTATAGTCAAAAGCTTGTAAAAGATAGGAGTCCCACTTTTTTTACTGTTTTTGTCATTTTCTTGACTCTTTATGGACGGGAGTCTTATAGAATGTAGGAGAAAGATATTTTACACTTGACTAAAAGGAGGATTTTTTCCATGTCATACTTTAGCGAAAATGAAATTGCAGCAGCAATGACCGTCAAATTAGACGATGTACTGCCTGAAAAAACAGTTTTCCAAGAAGGCATCCGTCGAGCACCTGACCGGGGCTTCCGTTTGACTCAAGCTCAAACCGAAATTGCTCTTAAAAATGCCCTTCGCTATATTCCAAAGAGATTCCATGAGGAAGTAATTCCAGAATTCTTAGAAGAACTGAAGACTCGCGGACGGATTTATGGCTACCGCTGGCGTCCAAAAGAACGCATCTATGGTAAACCAATTGATGAATATAAAGGGAACTGTACTGCAGCCAAAGCTATGCAGGTTATGATTGACAACAACCTGAGCTTTGAAATCGCCCTTTATCCTTATGAATTGGTTACCTACGGAGAAACTGGATCTGTCTGCGCCAACTGGATGCAGTACAACCTGATCAAGAAATACTTGGAAATCATGACCGACCATCAAACTTTGGTCGTGGAATCTGGCCACCCGCTCGGACTCTTCAAATCTAAACCAGAAGCTCCGCGCGTTATTATCACCAATGGCCTCTTGGTCGGTGAATATGACAATATGAAGGACTGGGAAATTGCAGAAGAAATGGGCGTGACCAACTATGGTCAAATGACAGCTGGCGGCTGGATGTACATCGGCCCTCAAGGTATCGTCCATGGTACTTTCAACACTCTCCTCAATGCTGGACGTTTGAAACTGGGTGTAGCTGATGATGGCGATCTAACCGGCAAACTCTTCATCTCTTCTGGTCTGGGTGGCATGAGTGGAGCTCAAGGGAAAGCGGCCGAAATTGCTAAAGCTGTGGCAATCGTGGCTGAAGTAGACCATTCTCGGATTGAAACTCGTCACTCCCAAGGCTGGATTAGCCAATTGGCTGAAAGTCCGAAAAGAAGCAATCGACTTTGGCTCAGAAAAGCTCTGGAAGCTGGCGAATCAACTTCTATTGCCTATCATGGTAACATCGTAGACCTCTTGGAATATGTCAACGAAAACAATATCCATGTAGACCTACTGTCTGACCAAACTTCTTGCCACAATGTCTATGACGGCGGCTACTGTCCGGCTGGCATTAGCTTTGAAGAGCGTACTCGCCTCCTAGCTGAAGACAAGGAAACCTTTGCTAAGTTGGTTGACCAAACATTGGAACGTCACTTCAAGGCAATCAAGACCCATGACTAACAACGGCACCTACTTCTTTGACTATGGTAATGCCTTTATGAAGGCAGTCTATGACTCTGGCATCAAGGAAATTTCTAAGAATGGCTTTGACGACAAAGACGGTTTCATCTGGCCATCTTATGTAGAAGATATCATGGGCCCAATGCTCTTTGACTATGGTTATGGTCCTTTCCGTTGGGTATGTCTGAGCGGTAAGCACGAAGACCTAGTCGCTACTGACCATGCAGCTATGGAAGTGATCGACCCTAACCGCCGCTACCAAGACCGCGACAACTACAACTGGATCCGCGATGCAGAAAAGAACCAGCTGGTTGTTGGAACTCAGGCTCGGATTCTCTACCAAGACTGTATGGGACGCGTCAATATCGCCCTCAAGTTCAATGAATTAGTACGCGAAGGCAAGATTGGTCCTGTCATGATTGGCCGTGACCACCACGACGTATCTGGTACTGACTCTCCATTCCGTGAAACTTCTAATATCAAGGACGGTTCTAATGTTACCTGCGACATGGCTGTGCAATGTTACGCTGGTAATGCAGCTCGTGGTATGAGTCTGGTAGCTCTCCACAACGGTGGCGGAACTGGTATCGGTAAAGCAATCAACGGTGGCTTTGGCTTGGTTTTAGACGGTAGTGAACGTATTGATGAAATCATCAAATCTGCTATCGCTTGGGATACGATCGGCGGAGTTGCACGTCGTAACTGGGCTCGCAATGAGCATGCTATTGAGACAGCTATCGAGTACAACCGCCTCCACCAAGGAACAGACCACATCACCATTCCATACTTAACTGACGAAGATTTGGTCAAAGAATCTGTTAAGAAGTTGTTCGAATAAGAAAAACTTGTCCCCCAACTTCCGACCTGAGCTGGGTATCAACCTAGCTCAGCTGGAAGTTCCACTTTATTCACTTTGTAATTTTAATAATATATATCACGAGGTAATATCTTATGGCAAAAATTGTTGAATGTATTCCTAACTTTTCTGAAGGCCGCAATCAAGCGGTTATTGACGGTCTAGTTGAAGTAGCTAAGAGCGTGCCAGGCGTAACACTTCTGGACCACTCTTCTGATGCCAGCCACAACCGCAGCGTCTTTACCTTGGTCGGTGATGACCAAAACATTCAGGAAGTTGCCTTCCGTTTGGTTAAATACGCTTCTGAAAATATTGACTTGACCAAGCACCAGGGTGAACACCCTCGTATGGGCGCAACTGATGTCCTGCCTTTTGTACCTATCAAGGACATCACAAGTGAGGAATGCGTAGAAATTGCGAAGACCGTATCTGAGCGGATTAATCGTGAGCTCGGTATTCCTATCTTCCTCTATGAAGATGCAGCGACTCGTCCAGAGCGTAAGAACTTGGCTAAGGTTCGTAAAGGACAGTTTGAAGGCATGACTGAAAAACTCTTGGAACCTGACTGGGCGCCTGACTACGGTGAAAGAAAGATTCACCCAACTGCTGGTGTCACTGCTGTCGGTGCTAGAATGCCGCTCATCGCCTACAATATCAACTTGGATACAGACAATCTGGAAATTGCCAACAATATTTCCAAAATCATCCGTGGATCAAGCGGTGGCTACAAGTATTGTAAAGCTATCGGCGTTATGCTGGAAGACCGCAACATTGCTCAGGTTTCTATCAATATGGTCAATCTGGAAAAATTCCCACTCTATCGTGTCTTTGAAACTGTTCGCTTTGAAGCCAAGCGCTACGGAGTTGGAATCCTCGGCTCAGAAGTCATCGGTTTAGCTCCAGCCAAGGCTTTGATTGACGCAGCAGAATACTATCTGCAAATCGAAGACTTTGACTACGGCAAGCAAGTTCTGGAAAACCATTTGCTGGGCTAGGAGGACAGAAACCTATGAAATTAGTAGATTTAAGTTTGACAGAATTTGCTCAAGTCCTAGGCTCAGATGCTCCTGCACCAGGAGGTGGCTCTGCCGCTGCTCTTTCAGCAGCGAACGGTATTTCCCTGACTAAGATGGTCTGTGAATTGACCCTTGGCAAGAAAAAATACGCAGAATTTGAAGCAGAAATTGCTCAAGTGCATGCAGAAAGTGCCCGCCTGCAAGAAAGCCTGCTCGCAGCTATTGACAAGGACACTGAAGCCTTCAATCTGGTCTCCGCCGTCTTTGATATGCCTAAGGAAACAGAGGAAGACAAGGCTGCCCGTCGAGAAGCGATGCAGCAAGCCCTCAAGGAAGCGACCAAGTCACCTTATGGCATGATGGAAGACATCTTGACTGCCCTGCAAACAACTCAAAAGGCTGTCGGCAAGTCCAATACCAATGCTGCCAGCGACCTGGGAGTCGCAGCTCTCAACCTTAAGGCTGGTCTGCAAGGAGCTTGGCTCAATGTCCTCATCAACCTGTCAGGTGTCAAGGATGAAGCATTCGTCGCAGACTACCGCAGCAAGGGTGAAGAGCTCCTACAAAAAGGCTGCGCTCTAGCAGATGAAATTTATCAAGAAATTTTGAAAGTTGTCTAATAGATAAATGGAAGATAAGTCCGCTCATTCCTATGAATGGACTTCCTCTTCTCAAGAGGTAACAATATGGTTTTATCAGATATTGAAATTGCGAATTCGGTTCAAATGAAGCCCATCAAAGAGGTGGCAGAAAGCTAGGAATTGCTGAAGACGCCTTGTCTCTTTATGGAAATTACAAGGCAAAAATCAGTGCCGGCCAACTGGAAGCCTTAAAAGACAAGCCAGACGGCAAACTGATTCTCGTGACCGCTATTTCTCCGACACCAGCTGGAGAAGGCAAGACCACGACTTCTGTCGGATTGGTCGATGCTTTGGCTGCTATCGGTAAAAAAGCCGTTATCGCTCTGCGGGAGCCTTCTCTCGGACCTGTCTTTGGTATCAAGGGCGGAGCTGCTGGTGGTGGACACGCTCAGGTTGTGCCTATGGAGGATATCAATCTCCATTTCACTGGTGACTTTCATGCCATCGGTGTTGCCAACAACCTGCTGGCAGCCCTCATTGATAACCACATCCATCATGGCAATGCCTTAGGCATCGACTCTCGCCGCATCACTTGGAAGCGGGCAGTAGATATGAATGACCGGCAGTTGCGCCACATCGTAGACGGCTTGCAAGGTAAAGTCAACGGTGTTCCGCGTGAAGATGGTTTTGACATTACAGTTGCTTCTGAGGTTATGGCCATTCTCTGTCTGTCAGAAAATATCACTGACCTTAAGAACCGCTTGGAAAAAATCATCATTGCTTACAGCTTTGAAGGTAAGCCAGTAACTGCCAAGGATCTGAAAGCTGGTGGCGCTATGGCTGCTGTGCTCAAAGACGCTATCCATCCAAACTTGGTTCAAACTCTGGAACACACACCAGCCTTGATTCACGGTGGACCTTTTGCCAACATTGCCCATGGCTGTAACAGTGTCCTAGCTACTAAGCTGGCTCTCAAATATGCCGACTATGCAGTCACAGAAGCTGGTTTCGGTGCTGACCTCGGTGCTGAAAAATTCATTGATATCAAGTGTCGTACATCTGGACTTCGTCCATCGGCTGTAGTTCTAGTTGCTACCATCCGCGCTCTCAAGATGCACGGTGGTGTGGCTAAGAGCGATCTGGCTGAAGAAAATGTCCAAGCTGTTGTAGATGGTCTGCCAAACTTGAGAAAAACATCTGGAAAACATTCAAGATGTTTATGGTCTTCCAGCAGTCGTTGCCATCAATAAATTCCCGCTGGATACCGAAGCAGAGTTGCAAGCAGTTTATGACGCCTGCCAAAAACGCGGAGTTGACGTAGTGATTTCTGACGTCTGGGCAAATGGCGGAGCCGGTGGTAAAGAGTTGGCTGAAAAAGTCGTTGAACTGGCCGAAGGAGACAATCACTTCCAATTTGTATATAATGAAGAGGACTCCATTGAGACCAAGCTGAACAAAATTGTTACTAAGGTCTATGGAGGCAAGGGGGTTCGCCTGACTCCTGCTGCTAAACGCGAGCTCAAACAACTGGAAGAGCTGGGCTTCTCCAACTATCCTATCTGTATGGCTAAGACTCAGTACTCTTTCTCAGACGATGCTAAAAAGTTAGGCGCACCTAAAGACTTTGTTGTGACTATCAGCCAGCTCAAAGTTTCTGCTGGTGCAGGTTTCATCGTTGCTCTGACTGGTGCGATCATGACCATGCCAGGACTGCCTAAAGTACCAGCCAGCGAAAAAATTGATGTTGACAAAGACGGCAATATCAGCGGTTTGTTCTAATAAATACCAAAAATGACAAATATAACCCTTTTAAGAGCAAACGATTTTCAAGTTTCCGATTGGTCGGGGGGAAAGACAAAACAGCTTTATCTTTCCCCGCCAACTGGCCACTATGGTAAGCGTGACTTTGACTATCGGCTCTCAACAGCGACTGTGGAGTTGGCTGAAAGTCAGTTTTCTGACCTCAGCGGCTTTCACCGCATTCTCATGAGCCTGGACCACACACTTCATCTCCACAATGCCAGCCGGCAGGAGGAAACGGTTCTAGCTCCCTTTACTCCCTATGTCTTTGAAGGGAGTGATTCTATCACAAGTCGGGGGACTTGTACCGACTTTAATTTAATCTACAGCGACCATTATCAGGGACAGATGATTGCCATCTCAAATGGGCAAGAGCTTAGCCGAGATGACGAAATTCAATTTATCTATGCCTTAGAGAATCTGACGGTGACGGGAACAAACCTGCCAGCACTTAACCTAGAGGCAGAGCAGCTTCTGATAGTGGAAAAAGAGACTCAGGAAACTGAGTTGCATATAATGTTTTCGAGTAACCAGCCAAAGGGTGCTCCCCTTGCTATATGGGCTGGTTTGACCCACATCCCTACTAAGTAAAGATACCATGATGCCTTGTCACCATTCTATCTTTACTTGGAAAGGATCCCATATCTCTAAAGGAGAAACATTATTATGGATGCAACTAAACTCACTGCACAAGAACAAGAACAGGAAAAAGCGAAATTCAGCTTTTCCGGTGCAACTCTCTACGGTATCAATGCCGTTATCGGTTCAGGGATTTTCCTCCTACCGCAAAAGATTTATAAAGGACTTGGTCCTGCCTCTCTAGCTGTCATGCTTGGAACTGCACTCCTCGTTATTCTCTTAGCCGTCTGCTTGGCAGAAACTGCTGGTTATTTTAATAAAAATGGCGGAGCTTTCCAATATTCCAAAGCGGCCTTCGGAAACTTTGTAGGCTTTAATGTCGGTTTTCTGGGATGGGTCGTAACCATTATCGCTTGGGCCGCTATGGCAGCAGCATTTGCAAGACTTTTTGTCATCACTTTTAAAGCCTTTGAACCTTATGAACTTTTGCTCAGTGTGAGCCTGATTATTTTGCTCAGCTTGATGAATATATCTGGTCTTAAGACTTCAAAAATATTTACCTTGACTGCTACTGTAGCTAAACTCATTCCAATCGTTGCCTTTAGTTTATGCGCAATTTTCTTTATTAAATCGGGAATTGATAAAGGTAACTTCACTCCGTTTCTACAACTAGATCCTAAAGTAGATATCATGAAAGCTATCTCAAGTACAGCCATTTATATCTTCTACGGATTTATCGGATTTGAAACCATGTCTATCGTTGCTGGTGAAATGCGCAACCCAGAAAAGAATGTACCTCGGGCTATCTTAGGCTCTATCAGTATTGTATCAGTTCTCTATATGTTGATTATCGCTGGAACCATTTCCATGCTGGGCAGCCGTATCTTGCAAACAGATGCTTCTGTACAAGACGCCTTTGTTGAGATGATTGGCCCTGCTGGTGCTTGGATTATTTCCATTGGAGCACTCATCTCTATCACTGGTCTTAATATCGGAGAGTCCGTCATGGTTCCGCGTTATGGTGCAGCTATCGCAAATGAAGGCCTGCTTCCTAAGAAAATTGCAGAAACCAACTCTAAAAATGCCCCTATAGTTGCCATTATTATTTCAGGAATTCTGGCTATCGCCCTGCTCTTCTCTGGTAAGTTTGAAGAATTAGCAGCTCTCAGCGTGGTCTTCCGCTTCTTCCAATACATCCCAACTGCTCTAGCTGTACTAGTATTAAGAAAGAAATATCCAGACAAGAAAGTAGTTTTCCGCGTTCCATTTGGTCCAGTAATTCCAATTTTGGCGGTTCTAGTCAGCCTTGTCATGATTTGGGGTGAAAACCCAATGAACTATGTTTACGGCCTCATCGGTGTCCTTATCGCCAGTGCAGTATACTTTATCTATATAGTACTGATTTGTAAAAATAAAGTTCTTAAACAAGAAGGAGAATGAATCTTATGACACATGTAATTAATTTGGATGGCGAACACCTTACTTTAGAAGACGTCATCGCAGTAGCTCATCATGGAGCCATTTGCGAAATCGACCAAGAAGCTAAGAAAGCAGTAGAAGCTTCCCGCAAAATCGTGGATGACATCGTCCGCGAAAAGCGGGTAGTCTACGGTGTTACAACTGGCTTTGGCTCTCTCTGCAATGTCAGCATCTCACCAGAAGATACGACTCAACTGCAAGAAAACCTAATTCGGACGCACTCCTCAGGCTACGGCGATCCCCTGCCAGAAGATGCAGTCCGTGCGATTATATTAATTCGGATTAATTCCTTGGTCAAGGGCTATTCTGGTATTCGGCTCTCTACTGTCGAAAAACTTCTAGAATTGCTCAATAAAGGCGTTGTCCCTTACATTCCGGAAAAAGGCTCTTTGGGAGCTTCTGGAGATTTAGCACCGCTAGCTCACATGGTTCTGCCTATGCTAGGACTGGGGCGCGCTTACTATCAAGGTGAATTGCTCTCTGGACAAGAAGCTTTGGACAAGGCCGGTATCGAGAAGATTGCTCTAGCAGCCAAGGAAGGGCTGGCGCTGATTAACGGAACGACTGTCCTGACAGGTATCGGAGCTCTGGCTACCTATGATGCCATCCAGCTGCTTAAGCTGTCAGATGTCGCTGGTGCTCTTTCCATGGAAGTCCATAATGGTATTACCAGTCCTTTCGAAGAAGACCTGCATACCATTCGACCTCAGAGCGGACAGCTAGCTACAGCCCGCAATATCCGCAACCTGCTGGAAGGCAGTGGCAACACAACCGTAGCCACTCAACAACGGGTCCAAGACCCTTACACCCTGCGTTGTATTCCGCAGATTCATGGTGCCAGCAAGGACTCTATCGCTTATGTCAAGACCAAGGTCGAGATTGAAATCAACTCCGTTACAGACAACCCAATCATCACAAAAGAAGGCCACGTCATCTCAGGCGGTAACTTCCACGGAGAACCAATGGCACAGCCATTCGACTTCCTCGGCATCGCTATTTCTGAAATCGGAAATGTATCCGAGCGTCGTGTAGAACGTTTGGTCAACAGCCAACTGAGCAAGCTTCCATCCTTCTTAGTCAAACACCCAGGACTCAACTCTGGCTTTATGATTACCCAGTATGCTTGTGCTTCGCTCGCCTCTGAGAACAAGGTTCTGTCTCATCCAGCCAGCGTAGACTCTATCCCATCTTGTGAAAACCAAGAAGACTTTGTCAGCATGGGAACTACTGCAGCACGTAAGGCAGCTGAAATTCTTAAAAATTCTCGCCGCATCGTGGCAACAGAAATCATGGCAGCCTGCCAAGCTCTAGATCTGAAACCAGAAAACCATGAACTTGGTAAAGGAACCAAGCCAGCCTATGACCTCTTCCGTCAGCATGTCCGCTTTATCGAGTTTGATAAGGACATCGAAATCTACGAAGAGCTCAACAAGGCTTCTGAGCTGATTGAAAACGAAGAATTCCTAGCAGCAATTGAAAAGGCTGTGGACTTGACCATTCAATTCTAAAGCTGATGACTCTGTAAAAAAGCTAACCTAAGAAGCCCGCTCTCGTGCAGCTGGGCTTCTTTTCCCGCAAAAAGTCATTGACAGGCTTGGTGGAAACTCTTATAATAAAGTCGCAAGTATCGTTATGGAAAAGGACAAAATCATGTTAGAAGATTACTATCAGCTAGATAACAGCTACTATCATAAGAGACTGGATGATGATTTATATGCTGCCAAATGGGGGATGGTTATTGAGTTTTTGGACTTAAATGACCCTAACTTAAAACCCTTTGACGGGGTCAACTTTGCTTTGATTGGCTTCAAGAGTGACAAAGGGGTTTATATCAACCATGGCCGAGTGGGGGCTGTCGAAGGACCACAAGCTATCCGAACCCAGCTGGCCAAGCTTCCTTGGCATCTGGGCAGAAACGTCCGCGTCTTTGATGTTGGCGATATTGACGGTCCTAACCGCTCTCTGGAGCAGTTGCAGCAAAGCTTGGCTCGAGCAGTCAAACGCCTGCGAGAGCTTAATCTCCGGCCTATTGTCCTAGGTGGCGGCCACGAAACAGCCTACGGCCACTATCTGGGACTTAAATCGTCACTAAATCCTGACCAAGACTTGGCCGTTATCAATATGGATGCCCACTTTGATTTGCGTCCCTATGACCAGACTGGTCCTAACTCTGGTACCGGTTTTCGCCAGATGTTCGATGACACTCTGGCTCAGAAACAGGCCTTTAACTACCTTATCCTAGGGATTCAGGAGCACAATAACAATCTCTTTCTCTTTGACTTTGTGGCAAAATCCAAGGCTATCCAGTTTCTGACTGGAATGGATATTTACCAAATGGGTTACAAGGAAGTCTGTAGAGTGGTCGATACCTTTCTGGCCGGTAAGGAGCAGGTCTATTTGACCATTGATATTGACTGCTTCTCAGCTGGCGCCGCTCCTGGTGTCAGTGCCATTCAGTCGCTCGGTGTGGATCCCAATCTAGCTGTTCTGGTCTTCCAGCATATAGCCGCGTCAGGCAAGCTGATGGGCTTTGACATCGTTGAAGTCTCTCCGCCTCACGATATAGACAACCATACGGCTAATCTGGCTGCCAGCTTTGTCTTTTACCTGACCCAAGTCTGGGCGCAAGCACATGATTGATAAACTTTTAGCTTTTTTAAATATTAAAGAGAGGATGAACTCAGAGTTCATCCTCTCTTATTTTTTGTTTAATGCCTGAGATAGGCCTTGGCGTAAGTTTTCTAATTCCTTTAGCTGGTGCCGGTCACGGTAGGGATTGAGCTGGCTTTTGGCCGTTTCAAAGTAGGTGTCAAAGTCCTGAACTAGCAAGTCTTCAAAGCCTGATTCCTGCAAACTCCCAGTCAGCAGGCGATACTTAATCACAGCCATCAGATAGTAGATTAGCCCCTTGTCCCGCGGATTGCCATAGCGACTAATGAGGCTATCCTTTTTCCGCAGCAGGTCAAGCACCGGCTGGAAATCTCCCTTCTCACAGCCAATCAAGGCCAAATACACTTCCAACTGGGTCTCTTTCCAAGGGAAACTGAGGGACTTCAGAGCTGTTTTAGCCTTGAGGAAAATCCGCTCCGCCTGCTCATAATCTTTCAGCTGATAATAGGTCATACCCAAGCCAATGTAGAAAGCAAAAATCGAAGGCTCTGCTGTTTTATTTTCCGTCAGCTTAATGGCCTCTTTCTGATGAGCCAGAGACGTCGTGAAATTTCCCGCGAATCTGCTCAATCTCCGCCAAGTAGTCTAGAGCCGCCGCAATCTGAATCGAGTACTTGGAACGCAGTGAAGCCGTCAAGCTGAAACAATCAATAGACTGGTAGAGATGGTGAAGTGACTGCTCCTCATCCCCAATCATGAGATGATAGAGCCCCTTAAGCCGAAGGTTGATAGCAATGGCCTCGTGATTGTTGGCCTGGACCGAAGCATCCAGAGCCAACTCCGTATAGTAACGCATCTCTGGGATATTTTCCGTCTGGATGCAGTAGTAAATCATCTGCCGATAGCCTTCTAGGAGAAAATCCATCTGCTGCAGCTCCTTGGCCGAAATAATCACCTGCTGGATATTGTCCATTCCCTGCTGGTAATTCCCCGTCCGGATAGCATAGCGCCCTTCTAGATAGAGGAAGCGGAGAACCAATAGCTGAAAATCCTTGTGATTCTGATGTTTTCTCTCTAAGCCCTCTATCTCCCGACGGATACGGTCAAACTGGTCTAAAACCGCTGACTGATTGCTATCATCCGTCTTTTCGATAAAACCAAATTCCCGCGAATAAATTGGAAATAGCTCGTGATGAAACTGCAGAGTAGCCTCGAGATAATGCAGTTCGTACTCCAGAGACTTAATCGGCTGCTTGGACATCTTGTAGTGATAGGCGATTTCATTGAGCAACTGAGCATGATAGAGAGAGTCTCCCAGCTGGTCTTCCATGCTCTGGGCTATCTGATGATGCAGCATTCGCTTCTTGGCAAGTGACAAGCGCTCATAGGCGTAGATTCTCAAAAGCTCCTGACTGAATCGCAAGACTAATTCCTCACCCTGCTCCTCCTCAATCAACAGCTGCTTCTGCCCAAACTCCTCAGTGATTTCGACCACTTCTTCCATCGGCAGGCCTAATAACCTAGCTAAGAGCGAAACCGACGCAGGAGCCCTAAAGCAAGCCAGATAATCTACCAACTCTTCCTCTTGACTGCTCAGATAATCCAGCTTAAGAGACAGCTTGGCCTTGATGGCCGGAGTCAGCGGATGAAACTTCTCTCCTCGTAGGAGCTGCTCAGCGTATTCCGACAGGAAGAAAGGGATGCCTTGGCTGACCCGATAAATATCCTCAAGGCGTTCTTCAGATATGGCTAACTGACCTGTCTGGGCTTGCAAGTAAGCTGCACTATCCTTAAAATTCAGCGGCTGCAGCTCGATAAATCCCAGCTTATTGCGTACCAGCAGGTGATTGAAAAAATGTTCCAAATAAGAAGGGGTGCTCAGATGCTTGGTCAGCACAAAGGCCACAGGATAGCCGGTCAAATGATTCATAACCTGCTCTAGGACAGCAACGCTGTACTTATCCATCCAGTGACAGTCCTCAATCAAGATTATCAAAGCTTTTTTCTTAGAAATCTTCTGCAGAATATCCACCACAAACTGAGCCAGCTTGTCCGCATCCAACTGAAGACCAGAAGTGCCGCCTGTCAAAATAGGGAAATAACTCTCCAAAATGACCTGCCACTGACTGATAGAGAGAATCTGGTGCTGAATAACCAAGTCCCCCAGGCCGTCCAGCAAACCACGCCAAGGCTGGAGCTCTGCCTTCATCTCCTCCTTGAAGCACTCAGCCATGACAATCTGGAAATACTTGGTTTGATTGGCCAAAACTTGACGAGTCACTGTCCGCTTTCCGATACCAGTACCACCGACTAGAACCAGAGCATGCGCTTCCTGAGCCTCTATCACCTTAGAGAAATAAGATTCTAAGCGCTTGATTTCATCAACCCGCCCGAAAAAGTGGTCCGTATTGCGCAGAAACTGCTTGGTCTTACGCTCGCTACGGTCCTTGGCAAGCACCTCATGATATAGTTGCTGGATAGGTTCCGTAGGACTAATGCCCAGTTCCTTATCCAAAATATTGACCAATTTATAATAGGTCTCTATCACCTTGCCAGGCCGATCATTATCCTGATAGAGCTTCATGAGCAGATGATAGTTCTTCTCGTCAAACTCATCAATGCTGATCAAGCGGCGCAAATTCCGCTCAGCCTCTTCCAAATCCAGCCGGTCTTTCTGTTTCCATCTGTTGGTAGCAGGCTTGGATATAAAGCTGCTCATATCGCGTCCGCATTTTGGAAACCCAGTAATCAAAGGCCTCGCTGTCCTTGAGATAGAAGCCCTGCAGAAAATCCCCTTGATAGAGCGACAGATGCTTTGCAGGATGGTCCGTGAAACGTTCTACATCACTTTCAATCGCACACTCGGGATTAAGCGACAGTACAGTCCGGTTGGGAGCGACAATCCATTCCCCACCTAGTAGCTTGTTAGCTTGATAAATGGTATTGCGCAGATTCTTTTTGGCGGTCTGATTATCCTTGTTTTCCCAGAGAATTCCTGCAATCTCTTCTCGATTGACTGCTCCATTGATATGGAGATAGTAAAGCAGAGCATTGATTTTTGCAAAAGGAAAAAAAACTTCCTCCTGATTGAGAAAGACACTCGGACTTCCCAGTAATTTCAACCTCAACAGATCTTTCGTCATGCAAACGCCTCCAAGAAACCTTATAGAACTAATATAAACAAAAAGAGACAGTTTGGCAAGTAAAGTATTTTACTAGCCCATAATTTCCAGTTTTTAAATTGGTTTTATTTAGGATTTTTCTGTTATACTAAGATGAAAATAAAATTTTAGAAAGTTACTTATGAAGAAAAATATTGTTCTTTTCATTTTTCTCCTTCTGAGCGCAATTGGCTTAGAATACGAGACACAAGCCTATACTACTGGCAGTATGTCAGGCACTTCCTATGGGATTGTCGGACTGTCAGCCCTCTTGGCTCTGCTCTATATCGTCCCTGCCCTGCTTTTGATTCGTCAACTGGGAAAAAAATGGCAGACGCCTGCACTTAGCCTTGGGGTAGCTCTGCTAGGTGGCCTTTTCATTTCTGGTTGGACCTCTGGCTTGGCCAATACCTATATCCACGAGTGGGTCAGCACCAGCTTCCCAAACACGCTGCTCAGTGATCTAGAGAATGCCATCGCAGCTCCGCTGGTTGAAGAACCACTCAAGCTGTTGGCAGTTGCCTTCGCTGTCTATCTAGTCCCCGTCAAAAAGCTCAAATCCTTCTTGATGCTGGGTATTACAGCTGGCATGGGCTTTCAGATTAGCGAGGACTTTCTCTTATATCCTCTCTGACCTGCCCGAAGGCTTCTCCTTCACTATCTCTGGCATCCTAGGCCGCATCACAGGCGGCGTTGCCTCTCACTGGCTCTACACCGCCCTAACCACTCTCGGTCTAGCTCTCATGCTGCGCTATGCCAAGACTCAGAAAAACCACTTCCGAGCAGGGCTCTTCTACTTCCTAGCAGCCTTCGTCCTCCACTTCTTCTGGAACTCACCGCTGACTGCTATTGAAACCGACATCCCCGTCATCGTTCCAGCCATGACTGCTCTAGCTGTCTTTATCTTTTTACCAAGCCTACCGAACAGCCCATAAAATCG